>Ga0233435_1000992_pt1 | contig 29799 bp, 28 predicted proteins | sample SI_122_August201_3_FD_182735 | JGI IMG/M metagenome (GOLD analysis project Ga0233435, IMG submission 182735) | Seawater microbial communities from Saanich Inlet, British Columbia, Canada - SI_122_August2016_135_MG | ecosystem: Environmental > Aquatic > Marine > Inlet | place: Canada: British...
TGGATATGGCGGTGGATATGGTCACGGATTCGGAAACGATGTAGGATATGGAAACAACGTCCACATTCACAGTTCTGAGCGTGAGAACTCCCCTGGACCTATTCGTGGAGGTGGACATGGTGGACATGGTGGACATCCTTGAGGGTGCGGGGGACTACCTGTAAATCCACATCCACCTCATGATTGTAGTTGCGGTGTTCCAGACCCGAGTTGTAATCATATACCCGATCCAAGTTGTAATATAGTTCATATGTTTTGTCATCAGTGTTATCGAAAACCGTGTATTTGTAAGATAATATGTGGTCCGCCTGGTCCCACAGGTCCTACAGGCAGTAGAGGTCCTACTGGCGCTACTGGATCTACTGGTGCAGCGGGAGTTGCTGGTCAACAAGGTGCTACAGGTCCTACTGGTGCTTCTGGTCCAACTGGACCTAAGGGTTGTCGTGGTCTGCAAGGCGACACGGGTTCAACGGGTCCTACCGGCCCAACTGGCGAAAAAGGCGCTAAGGGATGTAGAGGTCCAACTGGAGCAACTGGCGCGAAGGGATGTAGAGGACCTCCTGGAATGATGGGCCCTCCTGGACGTGACGGCGATGATGGTTCTGATGGTTCTGATGGACGTGACGGATCTGATGGATCTGATGGATCTGATGGATCTGATGGATCTGATGGTTCTGATGGTTCTGATGGACGTGACGGATCTGATGGATCTGATGGATCTGATGGATCTGATGGATCTGATGGATCTGATGGATCTGATGGTGAGGATGGATCTGATGGACGTGACGGATCTGATGGCGAGGATGGATCTGATGGTGAGGATGGATCTGATGGACGTGACGGATCTGATGGCGAGGATGGATCTGATGGTGATGATGGATCTGATGGAGAAGATGGTTCTATAGGTCCCACTGGTCCAACAGGAGAATCTGGTTCTGACGGAGAAGATGGTTCTATAGGTCCCACTGGAGAACGTGGAAGACGAGGTCCAACAGGAGAATCTGGTTCTGACGGAGAAGATGGTTCTATAGGTCCCACTGGAGAACGTGGAAGACGAGGTCCAACAGGAGAAGATGGTTCTGACGGAGAAGATGGTTCTGACGGAGAAGATGGTTCTATAGGTCCCACTGGTCCTACTGGAGAACGTGGAAGACGAGGTCCAACAGGAGAATCTGGTTCTGACGGAGAAGATGGTTCTATAGGTCCCACTGGTCCTACTGGAGAACGTGGAAGACGAGGTCCAACAGGTGAATCTGGTTCTGACGGAGAAGATGGTTCTGACGGAGAAGATGGTTCTGACGGAGAAGATGGTTCTATAGGTCCTACTGGTCCTACTGGTCCCACCGGTGCCGTAGGTGAAACTGGTCTTGATGGAACAACCGGTCCTACTGGTGAATCTGGTTCTGACGGAGAAGATGGTTCTATAGGTCCTACTGGTCCCACCGGTGCCGTAGGTGAAACTGGTCTTGATGGAACAACCGGTCCTACTGGTCCTACTGGTCCAACAGGTGAATCTGGTAGCGACAGTGATTAAACGTGGTTGGTAGTCCGAAGTCAAAATATAAGTTTACAATATAATTCAAATAATAGTATATTGTAAAATTTTAACCTTGTAATAAATACATGTTGAATGATGCCGACACTTGAGGTAATATATTATTGGAACCGGTGGCGTCGATCAATGTAATATTCGGTGTGGAAGTAGTGTTGTTTATCAATTGCAATTTACAAGCAACTTTGGGTGTTTCCAATCCAGTTTCAATCGACAAATCGTCATCGGTTACTTGTATTACGAACATATGCGTATTTTGGGATGAACCAATGACACTGCCAATGGTGCTTCCAGGAATCACTAACGAATCATTTTTTGATAATGAAAACTGACACGGTTCCGCTGTGTACAAACTGTAATACACACAATAACATCCGGGCGTCCATACCCATAGTTCGGATTTGCCTGGTTCGTGATAGCAATTGCCGTGAACCACATTATTAAAATCGAATGTAACATGGCTATTTGTGGATATTTCTTGTTGACGGGTGGTATACACACTAAGTATGTCGGTTTTATTTGTGGATATTTCAATATTTCCTGTTGGTCCAGGTGGACCAGTGGGTCCTGTGGGACCATTGTATTCCATTTCGATTTCATAGTTGAAGTTGATTGCACTTGGACCCTCCAACAAGGATTTTTTATAACTTTGCGATAAGTTATTGAATGCTTTCATTTCTTCCGTTTCTTCGTCATAAGATGCGAAGTTGGACGGGTCAGTAAAAATGATGGGTCTGGTCATGTCATAGTGGTTATGACACATATCCATCATATCATAGTGATTTACGCGGTTGGTGTACATATCCCTTGTTTGGAAATGTTGGGGGCTAATGTATACTGCTGAACAATCAGACATATTATATTGTATGTGACTACAAAAATAATGATTTCTAAACTAATACACCATATATGGTAATGAATTCACAAAACATATTGTAAATATTTGTTTTGTGAATTTGTATTACAAATCAAAAAATACAAAATTACAAAAAAACGCGAAAATTTACAACTTTACAATTTGTAATTACAAACCCAGATTTGTAATTTTGTAATTTTTTGATACATCATGATTTTTACGTTCGGTTCCATTCCTCGTCGACCAATCCATAACTCTTACATTTTTCAAAATCCCACCATAAATCGTGTTTCAACACTTCCGCCAATTCTTTTTTTGGAATAGATGCATGTTGTTTGTATAAGGTCTTTATTTTATCCATCAATATTTTATTGTTCTCAAATTCGTCTTCCAATTCTGCCATTTTTCCCCATGCACCCGCGGATAACTGATGAATCAACATATATGCATTTGGACGCATATATCGTTTTGTTCCTACCACACTCATTAGTGTTCCTGCCGATGCAGTAGCACCTTCAATAATAGTATATACAGGGACCTTACAAGATTGGATTGCATCGATTGCGGTCATTGCATCGAATAAACAACCACCAAACGAATTAATATGTAAATAAATAGGTATTTCATCCACACATAGTTCGTGTGCGTAGACTATACTCTCTAGTTCGCACTTACGAAGATGTTCAATCATTTCAAATACGCTACCTCTGTCCACTTCCGCATGAAAATAAATGTGATTTTTTTCACGGGTTATTTTACGTAATTTATCTTCTTCCTCTTCTTCCTCTTCTTCCTCATCTTCATTTTTTATAATAATATTTGCCTTTCTATTTTGTTTACGGGTTGTTGTATTCTTAGGAGCGAATTTAAGCATATTGATACTGTTACTGTATTATGCAGTCAAATTTCTATATGATTTTACAATGTGTTATAGTGTATCTTAGTGTAGTCCAATTTCTTCAAATGATGGTTGGAATACGCGGTAAACAATATACACGAGTTCTCCATTTGATAGTGGTTCATATTTGGAAACAATACAATCGAAGAAGAAAAACTGGAAGGTCAACAAACATCCACCAAATATAGTATAAAATATTATTTTGTAAATTTTAGATTTATCACAGCATCTGTTTTTGGATTTACGTGTTTCAAGTTGGTCATCATCAATGGACCCTTTTCTGTATAATCGCATTTCCATCAATTCTATTTCGGTCGCGTTCTCGTAAACGTATTCATCGCTGGAATCTATCACTACTATTCCATTGTTTTTCTGTAATTTTATGTATTGATTGTATTTGTAATATACTCCATAGGTGAATACCGACAACGCAGCAAAATATGCCCAATATATGAGTGATTGAATAAATAATTGATTGTTTTGTATTCTTCGTTCGCGTTCTCCTTCTATATTTTGATTGTAAAAATAATGTTCAAGCGAGTCTTTGTCATAATCTGAATATACATAGTCTTGTACTATTTTACGAATGATTATTTGCGTTGGTTTCTGGGCGAAAATCGGTTCATCCAGAATATTATATATAGTTTCTTCTGAACCATATAATAATTGTCTAATTTTATGTTTGAATATATTTGATTCGACCGGTCCAATATACAAAAAATAAAAGTTGATTTCGACTATTGCTATACCTGCTATATGGAATAATATTGAATACATATACTATACTATACGTATTTTTTATTGCGAGGAATTTTGTTACATGTAACAAAATGTTCTCAACAATACACCTTTGAAGATGTAAAATAATAAGTTAATAAAATGACGAATTAAAGGTAAACTAGTGTTATATATATATTATGACACTTGAGAACCCTATCGAATATTTCATATCTTGGTTATTTTTTTCGTGTGCTTGGTCGCTTTTCGCACATTTTATATTTAAACACAATATTCACTTTGATTTAAATGAAGGATTTCATTTTGAAGAAAATGATGAATTAATATTGGAAGGTTCTCAAAGTAGGTATTTGACAAAGGTATCTAAGAATTTGAAAACTGCGAATGATTATCAAGAAGACTTTATCTTGGTGTGTTGTCATATACTACGTACGAGAACCCAAACAGATATTCAAGACTTATTAAAACAGATTTTATGCACTATCCATAATAAGAATATTGTATCTAAAACTATCGATTTGGACGATGATTTATGTTGTGATATCCTATTGAAACATACTTCATCAGTGAATCGCGCGAAACAGACAGTCAACACGAGTGATATTCAAATGTGTTTATTCGGCGAAGAGTTCTCCGAAAACGATATTTTACAATATATTCAACAAATACGAGAACATTACACGGGCACGATTGGAAATGCACGTTCGGATTTTATTTCTGAGATGTATACACATTTGTACAACGAACCTTGTTTAGCAGACGAAGACCAATTGAATCGCATAAACAAGACACCCAAAGAAATTCTGGATTGTTATCATCGTCACCATGAGAACCCAACTAGTTTTATGAGAAGTCTTTTGAAAAATTAATGAACATGTTCTCCAAAATCATAGAAAATTGATAGGTTGTTTATTGTTCTGTATACAAATAGTAAACAACGACAAGAATCAGACATTATGGTTATTAATATCAACGAAGACCGCGAAATCCGCCTCATTTGGGCAAAATTCCAGAATGTATTGAGTGATCACAAACGATTTTGTGTCAGAAACGCGTTCTGGGAAGAACACAATATGGATGACTGGGACCGAATCCGTGACGAATTGGAAGCCGAAATGCATGCGCAGATCACACAAGTGCGTAAGCGATACAGACTGGAAAAGCGAGAACGCGAACGATTGGCAAATGATAACAAACCAACCCTTGAAACTATCCTTCCGCCTCCTCCTCCTCCTCGTCGTTCCAAGCGTATTCAAGAGAAAATAGAGTAAAATAAATGAAAATGTTCTCCAAAATCGTAGAAAATTGAAATATTTTCACTGCTTGTTGTTAGAAGCAGTGAAACAAAAACAAAAACAAAAACAAAAACAAAAACAAAAACAAAAACAAAAACAAAAACAAAAACAAACATGTCTATCTATATTAACGAAGACCATGAACTCCGCTTGGTTTGGTACAAATACCAGAACTTGTTAGATGACCATAAGCGTTCAATAAATATGTATTGGGATGAATACGCGTGCTATGAATGGGAACAAGGTCGTCTATGGTTGGAATCTCAATGTCGGGCGGAAATTTACGAGACGCGTAGACATATAAGAGTTGAAAATAAAAAACGCGAAGAACTTCGAGAAATACAGCGCGAAATACGAAAATATAAACGGGAAAAGACTTCCTGAGTGGTCTCCATCATATGTGAGTGAACTATTTCTTATACGAGAAATTTTTCATAAAATATATATGTATATTATATAAATTATGAATAAACCTACTGAAATTGTAACTTGGACTGGAAGACGTTCACCCACAACTGGTAAAAGAAAAACAACCTATACTGTGAATAATCAACGATTTAGTAATATAGAAGACGCACGTAAAGCAAAAAGAAGTATCAATTTAGACCCATACGCAAACAAACCTTTACCAAATATTTTCGAAGGCCCAGTTCCAACCATGGATAAAATCATGCCCGCGTTAAAGAGAAAAAGGGACAGATGGGGAGGAAAATCACACAAAAAGAAGGGCGGAGTATCGAAAAAAAACAAAACACGTAAACAAAAAACAATCAGAAAAAAACAGTAATCAATACAATTGTATTATTTGTTTACACGCACCGCATAACTAGCTACAAAAATAAAAACAGAAAAGAGTAGTAACTGTATTATGTAGACGTTTCCAAAAATATATGTGTAAAATATATATAATATGCCTTATCATAAGAAAACGGAGTCCAGCGCAAAAGGAGGACGCAAACATAATGCTAGTTCTAAGAGAACTTATAAGAAAAAATCAAAGACGAATAAAAACAAAAGCAAAAGCAAGAATGCTATGAAGACCGCCAGAAAGACCGCGAAAAAGATGGTGCCTGACTTCGGAAAAATGAAGGGTTACAGTCAGAAGCAGTTCCGCGAGTTGAAAAAATGGAGTGCTCTATAAGTTGCGCGAATGAAATAATATTGTATAAGTAAGTTTACAATATGATTGGTTTGAGAACATGTTTTTATTTTTGAGAACATTATTTTTATTTATTTTTGGAGGTTTCATTTCTACATTTAACGAACATTGTTATTTTTTGTTAATATACAAAATTGACTTAGAATTATGATCCGAATAGAATGTATACAACAAACATGGGAAAATACAATTGCGACGATTGCGGCAAAGAATTTACTCAAAAATCGCATTATGACTCACATAAGAGACGAAAAACGCCTTGTGATAGTAGTGCAAACAAAATAACACAATTGGAAGATGAGGTGAAGCAACTGAAGACAAGAATAGCATATTTTGAGAACAACATACAACAAATAGTGGAACAAATAGTAAACGATAAATTAAATAAAACAGAGAAGAAAGACGTTGTCACTCAAAAGCCATACACAAAAGAAGCAAGCGAAGTAGAAAAAGTAAAAGAAACAAAAGAGGTAAAAACAGTAAAAAAGGCGACCAAAAAGAAAAAAGTAGTGATTGACCAAGAACAACCCGAACAAAAAATACAAAAACCATTCTTGAAATGGGTCGGTGGTAAGACACAAATCTTGGACAATGTCCTCAGCAAAGTACCGAAAGAAATCAACAATTATCACGAATTGTTCTTAGGTGGAGGAAGTGTATTATTGGCGGTTCTTTCTCTACAAAAACAAGGGAAACTCGTCATTACAAACAAAATATATGCTTACGACATCAACGAAACACTCATTCATGTATACAAACATGTACAAAACAACAAAGATGCATTATTTGGACACATCGAACGCTACATAAATGAGTATGATAGCCTGGACGGTATGGAAATCAATCGTAAACCGTCGTCAATCGACGAAGCAAAAACATCCAAAGAAAGTTATTATTACTGGATTCGCAATAAATATAATACTATGGACGACAAAAGCTGTGTAGAACGGTCGGCATTATTTATGATTATCAACAAACTCTGTTTCCGAGGAATGTATCGCGAAGGACCCAAGGGATACAATGTCCCTTACGGACACTACAAAACCACTCCCACCATCGTTACCAGAGAAGACTTGGACGTTGTGAGTGAGTTGATTCAAGACGTCGTGTTTGAATGTCGCGGTTTCGAAGAGACTATTCAAACACCGGTTCAAGGCGATTTTGTATATATGGACCCACCATATGCCCCCGAAAATGCGAAGTCGTTTGTAGGTTATGTTGCTGACGGATTTAATTTGGACGCACATAACAACTTGTTTGACGGGATAAAATCACTGAAAAATAAAAAAATCAAATTCGCAATGAGTAACGCGAAAGTAGATTTCGTTATGGATACTTTTAAAGACTATTATTTTGAAGATATTGTTGCGCGAAGAGCTATCAACTCCAAAGACCCTTCCGCGACCACTATGGAGGTGATTGTGTACAATTAGAAGAATCAATGTCTATATCTTTCATAAGGTCACTGAACTTCATATACTCAATGTTCATCGTTTTCGCCAAATGAATAAATTTTTGTTTGTTTTCGGATAATTCTCCAAAGATACGAGTAGTTCCATGCGATAATTCGTATTCCTGATAAGCAACACACACTATTTTCAATGGTTTTTCATACAAAATGGGAATATCACTATATTTATACATTGTTCCAAGCACTTTCTCACCGGCTGTTCCGGACGTCGTCCAGTTGCGGGTTTTTACCTCGTAAATATAATCATCGGTTTCCCAATCGGGAGAATAACCACCTTTTTGTGCTGGGCGTCGTGGATTTTCACCTCGTAACGCCAAGATATCGCGAACCATGTGCTCACCTAGAACGGTTGTCCAATTACCGTTGTTACTCTGACCGTTCATTTGATTACCCCACGTTTTTTCTTGTACCTGTGCTGCGTCTCGAATTTGCTTTGCAGTCAGGGTATCCGTTTTTTTCACTTGACATGTTAAACCATTTACAAAGGGCTCCAATGCCCATTTCACTTTCAAACGCAACTGTTCATTTATCATAAAATACGTTATGATGAAGTAACTTACATTATAGGTAATCAATTTTGTATATTGTTTTCGGAATACGTATTTTACAGACAGTTTCTAGGTTCTCTTTCTACGTAAAATTGAATGTTTTTAACAAAATTCTTATCATCTCAGTTAAACAATCAACATATAAAATGAACACCCCTCAAATCGGAAATTATTGCGCCCCAAACAAGACCAACCTTCGCAGATTCAATACCGCAAACGGTGAATCCAAAAACGAAGAATGGCTACAAATTGTGAATGTCCCCTGTAAAATTGTAGATATCAGACACAAAAACAAAACCGAAACAAAAACCGAAACAAAAACCGAAACAAAAACAGAACCCGAAACAAAAACAGAAACCGAAACCGAAACAGAACCCGAAACAAAAACCGAAACAGAAACAGAAACAGAAACAGAAACAGAAACAGAAACAGAAATCGAGTATGTATTGAACTCTTTTACGAGTGCTTCTATCCGTCAATTTGTCGTTCCAGAAGAAGAATTCAACAAAGAGTTCTATCCATTGACTGTAGATGAAGAAAGTGGAATATTGAAAGGTGTATGTGGATATCCTGTGGAGATTGGCGTTTCGGAATTTGAAAGTCGAAACAAAGTAACCGAAATCGAACAAAAACTAAAAAAGTTTGTGAAAGACCATAAGACCACGCATCCTGCCTTAGTGAAGGTGCTAGAAGACAAGTTGTTTCAATTGCTTCAGACGCAAGGCGCGCCGTATGTGAAGATTTCCGAATTCAAAGAGTACAAAGAAGGCAAAAAGACGTTAACTGCTCTGGAACGTTTTGGGGAGCCAGTATTCAATCGCAATTCCCGGTGGTGTAGTCCTACCAATTTGACACACAGCGAATACGAGAAAACGTCGAGTTACCCAGCACCTTTGGGTATTCGCCCCAAGGACTTTGCCCTTCCTTCTGAAGTCATCGAGACCACAAAGGAATTGGTGATGCAAATCGCCTACTTCAAGAATGTTGACCCTGAGGCAAGGAAGATGTTGCTTGCTATCATCGAGTGTGACCAATGCCCCCCTCGGTCTGACCATTGCTGTCTATATTGCGGTCAATGTGTGGATTTGAATGATTATTCGTCTTCTTATATGAGCGAAACCAACTACATCGAGATTTGTCACAGAGACCCGAATGACCGATTCTTAACACGAAACATGTATTGGGGTCACGGAGACTGTAATCGCCGCCAGGGTGGCTACTCTGAGGCTGACCGTATTCGCGAAGGATTCTCGCTCGCAACACGCAACCTTGAACTATTGTCCAAAGACGACTTGACGTTATTGATTGCAATGATTGCAAAAACATCACTATAAAAATAAAAATAAAAAAGAGGGCATTTAACCCCTTTTTTATTCCGTCTTTTGAACACTTTATGATAGTATGCATATATATATATATATATCAATGGCCAGTTTTACAGAACCCATCAGAATCAGAACAAAATCCGAATTGTTAAATTTAGAGAAAACACCATTTACACGCTATGGTAGTCGTAGGATGGGATACAATTTAGAAGGTGCGGATTTAGAAGGTGCGGATTTAGAAGGGGCGGATTTGAAAGATGCGGATTTGAAAGATGCGAATTTAAAAGATGCGAATTTAAAAGATGCAAATTTAAAAGATGCGAATTTAGAAGGTGCGAAGTTAGCAAGAGCGAATTTAGAAGGTGCGCATTTAAGAGGTGCGAATTTAGAAGGTGCGAATTTAGAAGGTGCGAATTTAGAAGTTGCGAATTTAAGACATGCGAATTTAAGACATGCGAATTTGGCAGATGCGAATTTGGCAGATGCGAATTTAGGATTTGTGATTTTGGTAGGTGCGAATTTGGCAGATGCGATTTTGGTAGATGCGAATTTAGAAGATGCACTACTTGAAGGTGCGAATTTAAGAAATGCGAATTTAAGAAATGCGAATTTAGAAGATGCGGATTTACCACGTGCGAATTTAGAAGGTGCGGATTTAACAGGTGCGGATTTACTACGTACTAATTTAGAAGGTGCGGATTTAACAGGTGCGAATTTAGAAAATGCGAATTTAATAGGTGCGCGTTTAACAGGTGCGAATTTAGAAGGCGCGTTTTTAGAAGGTGCGAATTTTGAATTTGCGAATTTAACAGGTGCGGATGATACTCCACCAGCAGGTGTTGCATATGAAGTACATCGAAAATCACATGAATTAGAATCAAATGAGAAATTTTTAAACACTATTGGTGCGAATGAATCTCCACGATTAGCTTCATTCAATTACAATGAGATACAAACCAAGTTTGTAAATTTTATAAACGATGAGAACAATTTTAAGAACAGTGATAAAAAGAAATTAATTGAAAACTTTACAATGGTAATCAATAGAGCAAAATCGTGTGAAACACTGACAAGTGATAAAGCAAATATGTTGAATAAATCAATTGTGTTTGCATTCCAACAAGACTCACCTTTTACAGAAGCATACATAGATATTTTCATAGACGAAACATTCAAAGCATATAGTTCAGGCACAGACCAACTCAGTTGCGTAGCAGGTATAAAAGAGCGTTTTTATACTTCTCTGTTAGCAGCAGCATTGCAAGTGGATACTATAGAAGGATTCGTCAAAACGCCCAAACTAATTACATTACTTTGCATGGCAAAAACAGGGAAAGTTCAAAAAGACCCAAATGAAATACTGCAGAAATGGGCGGAATCTTGGGAAGGAAAAGATGATGAATGGAAAAAGATGCAAAATGAAGAGAGAAAGGAACATTTTAAGAATTATATGATGGAAGAATACAAGAAAGACGACTGTTATGAAGAAAACCAAGAATCAATTAAAAATACAATAAATGCAAAAGCAACAGAAATAGACTATGTTTTTCAAAATAATGAAGAGGCTGCTCAATTTGGAGGAAGAAAACGTAAAAACAAAAGAAGTTTGAAGAAGAGAGGTAAACCTATGAAAAATAAAACAAAAACAAAGACGAAACGCGTTACAAGAAAAGCAAAACAAAACAAAAAGAAACGCATTACAAGAAAAGCAAAGCAAAGCAAAAAGAAACGCTCTGTAAGAAAATAAAAATTACAATTATTTTTTATAGTTTTTGAAATAATTGTCCTATATTTACACCCTTGAAATAGTGTATTTCATAATAACAATGGTGATTACAATTCGTTATGAATCACCGTCAACGCATTCATGATGTTTTTGTATTTCTCACGGTCAATATTATCACGTATATAAATGTTTTTGATGTCGTCATTGGATATGCTTTCCATGATACTTCCTGTACACATTGCGTTATGTTGGACTCTGAACTCAGCTGAAAACATATTACCAACTATCGTAATACACTCTTCAAACGACTTGGGTCGGAGTAAACAAAACCCATTTGTACATACAATATTGTCGGCATCGTCCAATATGACCGCAAACGTAATCTTCCCCTTGAGTTTGGATACAATCACATCATATTTATTTACCTTGATTTTCGCCCTACCGGGTAACTCGTATCCATACACGGTATTATGCTTGGCATACATAGGTGAATTCACTTGTTTAATATCCAAATAAATATATTCTTTTTGTTTATCTACAACAAACCCTTCTTTTGCGTTTTTCTGTAAACATTCTTTCAACTGAGGTCGTTTGTCTGTAATACTTTGTTGAATAATGGATGTATACACGCGTAAATAACGGTTCACGTCTAATGTTTTTCGGTCATCTAACGCACCTGCGTCGATTTGCTCATAACGAGAATCTCTACAAGATGCGAGAGGATGACGCTGCAAACACGTTAGGTTATTATCGTGTAAATACTTGGATAGACTATATTCGCAGTCTACAAAATGATTCAGCAACATTGGTTCGTTTTTATCATTCAGGATATATTCGCCGCGTTCAGTTTGGTATTTATAAGGGGTGTTCTTTTTATTCAATTGGTATCCAATATCATTGATTTTGCGAATAAATATGGGATATGGACTAGTCATCTTGGTTTTTGATACAATCACCAAGGATGTCGATACGCCAGTGCCGCTTCTTGAGAATGTATTCCCCGGGAGTTCAATAATGGCAATCACTCTGTAACCAAGAAGATAGGAACGCAATTTCACAGTATTCGCCGTATTGTTGCCTAAGTATCCGTTTGGTAAGATAATATAGGCGACTCCCCCTTCTTTGAGCAACTTCAATGACCGTTCAATAAACAATATACCGATTTCTTCCTTTTTTACCCCTTGGCCTAGTTCATAATTTTTCAATATATCGGGTGATTGAATAATGGTGGACGACCCAAATGGCGGATTCAGGAAACAATAATCGTACGTATCTTTGTCTTTCTCGTGGTTGGTGATGGTATCTTGGACACTACCTTCGTGAATTTTATGTTGAAGCTCGTAATTGAATTTTGCGATTTCAATGACATCTGGACTAATATCCCACAAGGTGACATTTCCATCATAATTAATGGCCAAATCCCCCGTTCCACTTGCCGGGTCGATTGCTTTTTTACCGGGTATACACATTGTATTCATAAATTGACCGACAGTTATCGGTGTGTAATATTGGTCCAGATTGACCTTGCTTTTTTTATTACCGTAAAACATGAATATTTTTTGAAATATTTCGCTTTTATTGATGGAAACATTCTCAATAATAGAGATGACGTCCTTGTATATTTGCGAAGCGTTGTCTATGAGTGTTACCGGGGTTTGATGAAATTTGTATTGTATGAGTTCGAGAAGAATATTCAAGCGCGCATTGAACTCAATTCCGCCATTATGAAGAGTTTGATTCAATTTATCTACAAATATGTCATTGTTTTTGACCATCGTCTCTATTTTATTTTTGAGTGTTTCCTTGTTTTTGGTTTCTTCTACTATTACATTTTGTACTTCAGGATGCACTTGTTTTTCCACTTCTTGCTTGATTTTTTCCTTATTATTCTGGCAAGGTGTCTTTCTCTTCATATGCGTATTATAATGCGACTTTTGCGCGAATTCTTTCAAGCAACGTTCACAAGTATACCCAGTCATTATATACTTAGACGCAGAAATATGTTTAAGTAATTTACCTAAATTAGTTAAATACAATTATACACTATTATAGTGTTTCAATTTTATTATCTTTCTAAAAAACGATTAACCCAACGGTAATAAACGCTTGAATCATCACAACGAATTTACAAATATTGGTTACAGGATATATATCTCCAAATCCAAGCAACGTAGCCGTAGTGAACGAGAAATACGTTCTGTTGAAGAGGCGTTGACCGAGAGATTGCTCTATGTTTTCTGGAATGAGTTCTTCTTCTTCCACTTCTTCTTCCACCATTTCTTTGGTTTCATCGATAGTCTTTTCTAATTCGGCTTCTTTCATCAGTCCATAATAGTTTTCTACTGATTTCCCAATGAACGATTCGCTTGCAGGTGCTTCGGGGTCTTGCACTTTTGTTTCTAGTTTCTGTTTGATCACTTCGTCCTTGATTTTTTCTTTGATCACATTGACCCCACTAAAGTGTTTGTCGTCTAATATTGTGTACACGATGGAAAATAATATCACCGACACCAGTAAAGTATTCACCTTGGGATGTTTAAATATATTTTTTAATGGTTTCAAGATATTTACAACAAAATTCATGCTTATTATACATATAGACACATATAATTATGCGAAATATCGGTCTTATGAAGAAAATAATGATTGATGACAATTCATACAATATAACATTCTGACTTCATATTCCGTATAATCGAACATCATTTCACATTTTTCACATATATTTTTTCTACAATGACAACACGTTCGCGTCTTTACTGGTAATGCGTAATTATATCGATTACATGAATCACATTTTATTAGGAAACTTTTGATATAAAATATTACGTCATCATTGAGCATAAACCCAACGCTACGCTGTGTATTATGAGAATATAATTATCTGCATATACAACATACTTTTTGAACAAACTTAAAAAATAAAAATACAATATAGACGTAATATGATGACATTATATATAACTACCCAACTATGTACTGGCGGAGATTAGCAGACGGAACATTTCAAAAAATGACATCTCTTCGTGTCTATCCTTGGCCACGAGAAGTGAAGAAAATGGAAGATAAACACATAGTCGCACAAGCATTAAGAGTAGAAAAATACAAAAAAAATCACAAAACATCGGAAGAAAGAGTAAATAAATGAATTATAGTTTATTTACCATCATCCCGATGTAAAAAATGTATAATTAAGTTATACATTTTTATTTATAACTTAATTAGTTATATTACAAATCAATCTACATTTCAAAAGGTATCGACGGCGTTTTCACGACAAATCATCAGAAAAGGTTATTAAATCGTTCAATTCTTTTTCTGTAATATGTTTTTGGAACTGTAATATGTAACACACGTCAAATATATATGATTCTTCCCCACCTCCTTCAATATCTAAATCTAATATATATTTTACACAAAACTCAGGTGTAAGCGTTTGTGTTACTAAAAGCATTTTTTCGTCAAGATGTTTGATATTTTTTTCCAGAATATCAATAGAATATTTATTTCTATTGGCGAGCAGGTCAGTATTGGTAACTTTCATTTTTTCATCTTTATCCATTATGATAATATACAATAAAATATTTATATAATTTTTATTATAATTGTTTCAAAAAACGGCGTTTTAAATCTTCAAGGGTTTAATCCCAATCCGGATATTGGTTTGATATTCGTTTAATCAATCTCAACCGTTCTTGCTTGTTTTTAAATGTATGCCCATGAGTTGCTTTATGAATGAGAGATTGAGTTTGTCTCGGTTTATTCTGAATATATTTTTTTTCGTGTTTTCCCAAAATCATCGGTTGTTGCTTTATCGGGGGTCTTCTTACAACTTTTGTTGGTTTTGTGGTTGGTTCTGTGGTTGGTTTTGTCATATTGAGATGAGGTCTGTAGTGTCTTATGTATGATGTTTCAAGAGAACATAACTCATCGTGTGAGTTTGCCATATTGATAACTTCGAATGACATTCTAACATATTTTTCTCCTTTTGTCTTCAAATCGTGTGCAATCTGTCTACATATATATCGTTCGCTTCCCTTCCGCGCATCATTGATATGACCCGTTATACGGGTATCCAATGACTGATAGGTCCTACCTATATATTTATGTATTGATATATACTTATACAGAATATACTCAGTCATGTTGATATTTAACTGCCGGTATGCTGGTGTGTATTTATGTATTCAATTTTACATCTTACTTATTCACCATGACATCTTTGATGACTCCTCTGATGATTTTGTCTTTGAATTGCTTGCATTCTTGCTCTCCGAAGCCACCCAAAACTGTTTGAGTAAGTCGCATATATTCCATATTATCTGGTGAATCGAATACTTGATATTCTGGATGGTTATCGGTCCATTTATTCAGGTTTCGACAGTTTTTGTTCGCAACTTTTCCTATCAGACTCGTCATTCTCTTTTTTGAATTGTCCTCTTTTCCCCATTCGTCGTTTTCTTTGATATACAATGTTTCACGTTTCATGTCGGTACAATGAAGAGGACGCTTATAAATGTCCAATTCTTGTAACTTGTTGATTAAAATGCGTGAAATGCCTCCTACGTAACCCAAACGACCCGTTTCGGTCAGGTCTTCTATGTCTAATTCCATATTCTCGATGAACTCAGACATATTTATCGCATCTTTACATTGTTCATTCAAGAAGAAATTTAAATTGAATTTTTGATTGTTGTTGATATTCGTTTGGTTCTCAATATGCGAACCACTTACTTTCACTGCTTCGATGAGTTGTTTCTGTAATTCTTGGTTCTCTGCTTGTTGTTCTTGTATTTGTCGTGATTGGTCGAGCATGAGTTGTTTGAATTCCTGGTTTTGTTTCAATAATTCGATGAAAACGTCTGGTTCGGGCATTTTTATCGGTTCTATTATGGGTTCTTCTTGCATAGATGGAATATTTTTGCATCTTTGTTGATGTTTCCACAATCCAGACGCCGTTTTGAAGGGTTTTTTACAATTTTCACAAATGGCGTTTTTTGATTTCCAATTAGTTCCATTTAGTTCCATATTATGTTTACGTGTGGTTATATGTCTTGACCAATCACTATTTTTACTGCATTTAAAGTTACATTTATTACAATGAAATATTTCGGCGTTTTTTGGCGTTTTTATTTTTTCCATTTACACTGTAATATGGAAATACATTTTACGCCTAAATCATTTTGCGTCAAAATAATAAAAAAAAGTATGCAGTCAACTTTTTTAAGGAAAAATCAAAATCAAAGCATTAGGCTGTGAACGTGTTTTTTAAAAACTTCAGATTCGGAAACTATTTTGGAAAAATGAAAATTGGACATTTTAAAAATGTCCAAAAGTGCAAAAATCTTCAGAGAGTTGGAATCTAGAAATTCATCTTTTTGGAAGAATAGAAAATATATATACTATATAATGAAATGTCTACCAAAAGAGGCGTAAACGATAATTGCCCATGTAATTCGGATAAAAAATGTAAAAAATGTTCTTGCAACATACGTATATGTAAAATTGATTATTAAACCTAGAAAATATATAAATGTAAATAACCATGGAATACAAGATGGACACAGTCAAAGACCTTTATGAATTTCTTCAATCATGTGAAGAAATTCATATTAAAACTTGGTTAGAAGAACGATGGGTTGGTAAAGATAAACAAGAATCACTATTAAGATTATTAGCTGGACTTGGATTAATAGAAAAACTAAAATTATATGATATGTGTACAGGAAACTATAATACAAACACTATAAAAAGAACTACAGCAATTAAGGATGTATTTTATGATAACGAAAATAACCTTATCAACCTGAAAGACAAAGGTGATTCATCAGACCTAACTGGTATTTGTAAAGAGAATGAAAAACATTTATTAGTTACAACATCAAAAAATTTAAATACAATACAAGTTGGAAAGATGGACATTGATAAAATATTAACAAATTTTAAACAGTATAACGATGAAGGTTATACTATGTCGTTATGCGTATGTGTTAGAAATATAAGTGATTTTGAAACTATGAAAAAAAATATAGAAAAAACTAATCACCAATTAAAATCATTGTTAGAAAAAAAAGATACAATTATTATTGATTGGAATGACTTGAATGAAGCATATAATCAATTTAAATTGTTCTATGGTCAAACATCCTTGGATAGTATTATTCATTCAAATAAAACTACATTGTGTTTAAAAATGCATCAACATCTTGGTGTCTTGAAAACACTTAGAATGAAGAATAGTGAAAAGAAAAAAATTTTATGGGGTCACATTCAAAGAAGTGGTAAAAGTTATATGATTGGTGGTTGTATCATAGAGGATAGCAAAGATAAAGATGAATGTAACTATTTGGTAATTACAACTGCTCCAAATGAAACAATAGAACAACAAAGAAAAGTATTTGATTGTATTCAATTAACAGATTTTAATATTATCGTATTAAATGGTAAAAATAACAAACCTGTTTTAACCAAAAAAAATATTATTATTTGCTCTAAACAATTCTTACAGACTAAAATAGATAAAGGACATGATAAAAATGAACATAGTGAGGAAAAAACAAAAACTATTAATTGGTTAAAGAAAATGTCTTTTGATATGAGATTTATTGATGAAAGTCATAATGGAGGAACCACAGAATTAGCAAAGAATACATTAGAATTTTATGGAAAATCATCATTTACAATTCAAATTACAGCAACATATTCTAAACCTATAAATGATTATAATATTCCAAAGGATTGTTGGATTTTATGGGATTTAGAAGATATAAAACTTTGTAAAAATATTACAGATGAAAGTAGCATTATTAGATTAGTAGAAAAACATGGCGTTTGTGTTCAGGATATAATTTCAAAATATTCTCAGGATAGTATAATTAGTGAATATTCAAAATATCCTGAATTGTGGTTATTAACAGATAAAATTAATCAAGATGTTGTAACTGAAATAATAAATAATACACAAGAGAATAATTATGGATGGTCTCCTGATGCTTGTTTACTTCTTAAACAAGCAAAAAACCCTCATACATCTAAAATAGTAATAAAGGAGGAGTTTCAAAATGAAGGAGAAAATTTAAAATTATGGTATAGAATCTTTGGAAAGAAAAATCAATTTGGAATCCCTGATAAAGATCATCCAGATGAAATTGTATTTATGAAGAGAATTGAAAAAACATGTAAAAATCCAACAATAAATTCAAGGTTTATTGGAGAGGGAGAATTTCATAATGAACCTATGATTATTATGGCATTCCTACCTCAAAATAATATTGATCAAATTTCAAAAGCAACAATAACACTTTTGAAAAGAAATAATGTTATTCCAGAGTATGAAATAATTAGTATAAATAGTAAAACGACTAATAACCCTAAACAAAGTATAGAAGATGCTCGTATTAAGGCAAGAAATAGTGGAAAAAAAGGTGTTTTGGTATTAAGTGGGAAACAATGTAGTCTTGGAGTATCAATTGATAATTGTGATATTGTATTATTACTAAATAATAGCATGGGGTTTGATATGATTTATCAGATGATGTTTCGTTGCATGACAGAAGGAAAGAATAAAAAATGTGGTTTTGTGGTAGATTTAAATATTCATAGAGTGATTGAAACTTCTGTAATTAATTATGCCTCATTGATAAAACCAGATATTCATCCAAGAGAAGCTACAAAATTCATTCTACAAGAAAGACTTATCAATTTAAATGGTGATCATTGGATGCCTTCTTTTGGGAATGATGTTTCAAAAATAACTTCTTTATGTGAAAATGTATATGAAATGTATTCATCTAATACTGAAAATGCACTTAATCATTTCTTAAATCGTCTTTGTTTTAAGGAAATATTACTTACAAAGGAAGAACAAAAAATATTTAATGCCATGTTTAATAATACAACACCTACAAAAATACAAAAAGAATTAATCGACCAACTTTTGGAGGAAGATAAGGAAGAAGAAAAAATTAAAAAGGGCATTGAAAACACAAAAGTGGATAATGAAGACATAGATACATCATCTGAAACAAGTAACGATAATGATAAAAAAGAAGAAGAAAAACAAATAAACTATATGGATATTCTAAAACATATTATCCCTCTTATATGTTTATTAACTATTCATGATAAAGAAACCTCATTTGTAGAAATGTTTGAATTAATTGAAAATGATGAATATGTGTATAATATCTTAATCGACCAAACTAAAAGTTGGTGGGGTAAATCAATTAATTCAAAAATAATAAAAAGGTTTATCAATGTATATATGAAATATATGAAAGACGATAAAGAAACTAATCAGATTATTAGAACTGTGAAAGAACTATTTATAAAAAATATTAATAAGAATAGAGAACTATCTATCATGATTGATAAGTATTTAATTCCACAAGAACTCGAAAGGAAAAGTAATGCTGAGGTTTCTACACCTTTTAAGTTGAGACAAGAAAAGTTGGATAAAATACCTGTTGAATTCTGGACATCTATAAAAAAAGTGTTTGAACCTTGTGCTGGTAAAGGAGGTTATATTGTAGATATAATTGATAGATTTATGAGTGGTCTTGAAGAAGCTATTCCTGATGAGAAACTTAGGTATAAAACAATCGTAGAAGAGTGCTTGTATTTTAGTGATATTAACCCTACAAATATCTTTATCTGTAAATTACTGATAGACCCTTATAATGAATATAAATTAAATTATAATGAAGGAAATACATTAGAATTAGATATTAAAGAAAAATGGAATATTGATGGGTTTGATGCAGTTATTGGTAATCCACCTTATCAACCTCCATCAAATAATAAAAAAGGTGGGAAATCAATATGGGATGAGTTTGTGAAATATTCTCTTAAAAATTTAAAAGTAAGAGGTTTATTATTATATGTTCATCCAGCATTATGGAGGAAACCTGGAAATAAGATGAGAGATATAATGTTTAATAAACAAATACATTATCTATCAATTCATAATAAAATAGAAGGCAGTAAAGTATTTGGTGCTACCACGAGATATGATTATTATCTTATGGAAAATATAGATCCATATAAAAAATCAATAGTGTATTTTGAGGATAAAAAAACCTATGAAATAGATATTAACGATGACTTACCATTCATACCTAACTTTGGTTGGACTATATTTTCAAAAATTATTGATAAATTAGACCATAATGGTATTAAATTAATTGGAGATTCTGATTGTCATACTATGAGAAATTATGTATCAAAAGTTAAAAAAGAAGGTTATAATTATGACTTATTAAATAGTATTTCAAAGACAAAAGGTAAAACATATTGTTATTCATCAAAACCTCATAAATGTCAAACAAACAAAAAGGTAATATTTTCAAATGGTGAAACGATTGTTCCTTTCTATGATGATGGAAAATTAGGAGTTACACAAGGAGGATTGTATATATTAGTAGATAATAAGGAAATAGGAGAGAAAATGGTAAAATATCTTAATACTAATATTATTAAATTAATTGTTAAAGCAACAAAATGGAGTAATTTTGAAACTACAAAACAAATATTTAATTATATACCAAATGTAGTTTCTGAAATTGAAATTATTAATGATAAGAATATTTATGAATATTTTGAGATTACAGAAGAAGAAATTAAAATTATTGAAGGTTCAATATAAATACGATAATTACATATATTTATTCAAATTTTTTAATTAAAATTTTGATAGGTTTGACCGCAGTCATTTTGAGGATTAATCATAATTATTATGAAAATATATATGATTATTTATTCACCATGACCTCTTTGATGACTCCCCTGATTATTCTGTCTTTGAATTGCTTGCATTCTTGTTCTCCTAACCCACCCAAGACCGTTTGGGTAAGCCGCATATATTCCATATTATCCGGAGAATCAAATACTTGATATTCTGGATGGTCTTTCGTCCATTCTGGTAAATTTCTACAGTTTTTATTAGCAACTTTATTAATAATGCTGCCCATTTTCTCCTTCGAATTCACCTGTTTCTCCCATTCATCATTCTCTTTGATATACAATGTTTCACGTTTCATGTCGGTACAATGAAGAGGGCGTTTATAGATGTCTAATTCTTGTAATTTATTGACCAAAATACGTGAAATGCCTCCCACATATCCTAATCTACCTGTTTCTGTTAAGTCTTCTATGTCTAAATCCATATTTTGAATGAATTCGGACATATTTATCGCATCTTTGCATTGTTCATTCAAGAAGAACTGTAGATTGAACTTCTGATTGTTATTGTTGTTTGTTATGGTCTGATTTTCTATATGTTGACCAACTTTGACGGTTTCTATCAATTGTTTCTGTAATTCCTCGTTTTTTTGTTGCTGTTCTTGGATTTGTTTGGATTGGTCAATCATCATTTCTTTGAATTCTTGATTTTGTTTCAATAATTCAATAATCATTGCCGAATCGGTGTTTCTTTCAGGATGTTCCAATGTTTTTTGGGTATCTTCGTTACATTTTTTGTTGTGTCTCCATAATCCAGCACGGTCTTTGAATACCTTTGGACAAAATTCACATTCATATAATGTGGGACATTTTTGGAACATTTTTGCGTTGTTATCGTTGTTGTTGATATGTTTGCGTGTGGTTAGATGTTTATTAAATACACTTTGTTTACTGCATTTATAATCACATAATTCACAATATAATTTATTAGAACATTTTTGGAACATTTTTCGGTTGTCGTTGTTGTTATATATTAACAACGGAAAAATGTTCCTAAATCATTTCGCACCAAAATAATAAAAAAAAGTATGCAGTCAAATATTTTAAGGAAAAATCAAAATCAAAGCATTATGCTGTGAACGTGGTTTTTAAAAACTTCAGATTCGGAAACTATTTTGTAAAAATGAAAATTGGACATTTTTAAAATGTCCAAAAGTGCAAAAATCTTCAGAGAGTTGGAATCTAGAAATTCATCTTTTTGGAAGAATAGAAAATATCTATACTATATAATGAAATGTCTACCAAAAGAGCCGTAAACGATAATTGCCCATGTAATTCGGATAAAAAATGTAAAAAATGTTCTAGCAACATGCATGTCGAGTTTGGACCTCGAACATCAGAGCAACTACAATGGAGAGATTGTACAATACAACGTTTTAAACACATAAAAGAACCCCATTGTCGCGTTTGTGGCGATACAACAGAACTTGTGCAAATACAAACGCAAAATGGAGAGAGGGTTTTTTGTGATTTCTGTTATAATGTCCAACTGATATGTAAAATAAACCGATTTATTTCATTTTGAAACATACATATTTTGAACTATGTATATTTATGTAAAGAGAACATTTTATGAAAAAATTGATTTTACAATCAAGATTCAATAATATACCAGTTAAAACATTATTAATTATTTACGAAAATATGTCTAATAAATACGGAGAATACACAAAAGCTATTAATCGTGGTATCAAGAATGGTGACGCGGGTGAATTGAGAAATAATCAGGCAGTTCGCAATTATGCTTACGATACATATAAGGAAATGGGTTTGAATACGTCACAGGCGCAGGCGAGAATGGACCAGAAGGACGCGGGTCACATTCAATCGCGTAATCACGGTGGACAAAACACCGCATCTAATTACATGTGGGAAGACCGTCACGATAACCGCGCACACGGAGACGCTACTATTGCGAAATCCGAGTTGAAGCGAGGTGGTCGTTGGTAAAAATAGTTCAAAAATAAAAATAAATAAAAGGAGCAAAGTCTCTTTTTATTTATTTTTTTGGAAATGCTCAAATAAAAAAGAGGTTAACCCCTTTTTTTATATTTTTATTAAATTATTCATCCACGATATTTACATCATGGATTTTCTGTAAATTTGATAATTTTGTTTTGAAAGTTTTACTAGCAATAAATTTTTTAACATTTTTTGCGTGATAATTTTTCACATCAGGAAAATCATTGATATTTCGTTCAATATATGCAATGTAATCATTCATTCTGGATATGAAAGTAGTAATATACTGAAGTTCTTGTGTTGTTAGAGAGTTTCTGCATTTAGACCCACGTTTTTTGTAACGAGTAGGGAAAGGTTCTAACTTATCTTGATTATTATAAAATACTTGTGTAATCGGTTTTTTACCGTGACGTGTATCTATTTCGTGTACGTTCATTGGATACGCACTACATATCGCTACGTCTAATATATTCTGAATCTCGCAAAACATACCTTTTAATCCAATAAGTTTTCCAAAATATTTGGTAATTGAACCAGACCGCCCGAATCCATTTTCAAGAATATTATAACATTGAAGACTCATCATTCGTAAATTACATGTTTCTGCCCCGAGGTTTGCCCAAAACTCGTCTTTGGATACAGCATATGACTCCAGGTAACCAGATATATATTTGACAACATCATCATTCAAAGGACAGGTGAGTATATCCATATTTTCTTTTGTGTGAACACGAATACGACTTTCGGGAACGCTCATTTTAAATTTCTATTTTTTTACTGCAATTCATAAGATACGCTAGATACATTCAATTTTATATACACGGTTTTGGAGAACATTTTGATTATTTTAATAGTTTTGACTTAAAAAATTGCTGATAATAATAAAAAATGTCTACTGAAAACGATAATTCAAACACCGATAATTTAACTACATATCTGAAAACCAAATTCGTTTGGTATAATATGAACCCAAATACAGTTATAAAACGGTATAATTTATCTCCCGAAGAAGGATTGGAACTATATAGTAATTTTGTCAAAGACCAGCGATTATTGTATTCAACCGTGGTAGATCGGAATTCAATTTATATGGAAAAGATGGCCGATGTGGCGCTATTTTTAGGATGGATAATCAACTTAATAGGAATTATTGTGCCCCTTACAGATGCAAACATATCAGATTCCGTAATAATTTTATTAGCGGGGGTTGGAAATCTGGTAGCGGTTATATTATCTACTATTGTAAAATACCTTTCAATTGACGACAAGATACAGTTATTCAAACTAATGGAAATTTCATTCCATCGTATATTCGATGAAATAGAGTTTCATATGGCTCGTGTGCATAATGGTAGTGAAGATGAAAATAGAAAGGAACAAGAAAAATTCTGTTTACAAGTTTATAATAAGATTAACGAAATCAAAACAATGTGTCCGTTTGTAATCCCGAAAAGCACGTTAGAATACCACTACGAGCAAGAGTATATTATTCAATTGAACGAAATTGCGATTAATGATTTGGTGGCTTCATTGATGAAACGGCGATTAAACGACGAAGATATTATTGTAGAGATAACAGAATAAATCATAATTATTTCGAAAATAGATATGATTACTTATTTACGAGGACCTCTTTGATGACGCCACGAATGATTTTGTCTTTGAATTGTTTGTTCTCTTCTTCACCAAATCCACCAAGGACTGCTTGAGTCATTATCATATATTCCATATTCTGAGGAGAATCAAATACTTGATATTCTGGATGTTCTTCGGTCCATCTCGGAATATTTCGGCAATTTTTATTTGCGACTTGTCCAATAATTTTGCCCATTTTATCTTTCGGGTTTACCTGTTTCTCCCATTCATCATTTTCACGAATATATAGGGTTTCGCGTTTCATGTCGGTACAATGAAGAGGACGCTTATAAATGTCCAATTCTTGGAGTTTATTGATTAAAATACGTGAAATGCCTCCTACGTAACCCAAACGACCAGTTTCTGTCAGATCTTCTATGTCTAATTCCATATTTTCAATGAAATCAGACATATTTATCGCATCTTTACATTGTTCATTCAAGAAGAAATTGAGGTTGAACTTTTGGTTGTTGTTGATATTGGTTTGGTTCTCTATATGTTGTCCACCTGTTTTGACTGCTTCGATGAGTTGTTTCTGTAGTTCTTGGTTTTGTTTGAGAAGTTCGATGATTAATTGAGAATCACTGGTTTTTGCGGGGATTTCTGGAAGTTTTTCTTGTATAGATGGTATTTTTGTACACTTTTGTTGGTGTTTCCAGTAAGATCCGCGAGATTTGTATTGCTTCTCACAAAATTCGCAAATATAATAAAGGGGTTCATTTATGCTTCCGTCTGCTTCCTTTTTATGTTTTGCAGTGAGTAAATGTTTATTGTAATCTTTTTTATTGCTCGTATTGTAGTTACAACATTTACATTCAAAAATCTTGGGGATTTTTTGGGATTTTTGTGCTTCCATATTTTCTATATTATGGAGACAAAAAAATCCCCTAAATCATTTTGCGTCAAAATAATAAAAAAAAGTATGCAGTCAACTTTTTTAAGGAAAAATCGAAATCAAAGCATTATGCTTTGAACGTGTTTTTTAAAAACTTCAGATTCGGAAACTATTTTGGAAAAATGAAAATTGGACATTTTTAAAATGTCCAAAAGTGCAAAAATCTTCAGAGAGTTGGAATCTAAAAACATACTTTTTGAAATTATATAAATCTAACAGACTATAATTATTGTATGCCAAAATACTCTATGGATTATAAGAAATGTCTAGAAAAGCTTGAAAAAGATAATAATGTTACATTAGAATATACAGGACGTATAACAAAAAAGTCCATTATATCTGGAAAATGCAGTGTAAATGGTTGTGAATGTAATGTTAAAGGAATATTACACAAAATGATAGATGACGAAATAGTTATGTGCAAATATCATTTACTCGGTTATAAAAGATATGGAAGTATTGAAGATGTTTTACTTAAAATAAGACAAATGACACAGATTTATACACTTGATATACTCACGCATACTCAAATGAAGAAATCAAAAATTAATAATGAAGTAAAACTATGGATACGTTCAGTAACTGATTATTATAAGTTGGATATAAAAAATATACAACATGACCTCGGTTATGACGAATACATACAACATAAGCAAGATTCAGAAAGAATTATCGAAGAAAATAATATGATGGCAACAATCAAAGAGTTAGTTTCTAATAATGGGGTGCGTGCATTAAATAGAGAGTGGTTAGAAAATAATAGTCAATCTGAATTTTTTAGTAAATTGAAATATAAACAAACGAAAAATAAAGACTTCTTGTTCAAAAACATTGCAAAATCGCTTGGTTGTCTTGAAGAATGGAAAAATTGGTATAATGAACAGCATGGTAAAATGGTAAGTGAAAGTTGGAAAGATAGACAAAATGATATCGCGGACATACTTGAAAAAGCAAAAAAACAATTAAAACGATTATATGAAGAAAAAGGAATAGAAGTCCTGAATACTGAGTTTTTACAAGGAAATCATCCTGAAATATATAGGATAATATTTACTAATTCTCGAAATACTTTTGAATCCATAGCAATCGACCTTGAATGTATTGATGAATATAAAACATATCGCAGCAATCAAATAACAAAGAAAGCAAATAGAAATATTCGCACAAATGACAAATTCGATGAAGAATGCTCTGAAATTTTTAATAAATATGGTTATTTCCCATCTACGAGTATATTACAAAATAATGGTTATGGTATGTTTGTAAGCGACCTGTATAAAAAAGGATACTCCACACGTGATGAATTGAATTTAAAGTTCAAAGTGAATGTAGACACGAAATATATTGCTAGAAATGGTTTTAAAATGGATTCTGAATATGAAACGTCATTGGTAAATTATCTTTATAGTAGAGGTATTGATATGTCAAAAGGGCGTAAATATACAAATAATTATACTGAACTTACCGGTAAAGGCGCAATATATGATTTACATTTAATATCTCCAATTTCAAATGAAGAAATATCGATAGAAGTATGGGGTGGAGCATCTGGCCGTCGTTCTAGAGAAATGCAAGATAATTACGATGAAAAGCGACGTATTAAAGAACTTTCACATAAAGATAATAGTAATTTTTTGGGTATAAATGGCGAGGATTGTCACAATGAAGATAAATTGACGTCTATACTCGAACCTTATATTGGCATTATTGAACCATACGTGTTTGCCGATGAAAGAGATAAGATAATACACTATTCAAAGTGGAATCTTACCGATAATCTCGAAAGAGGTGCTAAGTATATATGTGATAAGTTAGGTAGAATCCCTTCTGGTCAGTGGATATTACGTAAAGCGAAATATAAAGATAGAAAAAGGAACGATTGGGAAATTACGCCAACATTTAATATTACTACGTTTTTTCACGCATTGCAAAGATTCGGTGGTATTGGTAAACTGAGACAATATACAAATATAAAACCTACCGTTAGAAGAAAGTATGAAGATTTCTATAACATTGATGGAATAACAAAATTCATAGAAAACACCTATAAATTGTATAAAGAATATCCAAAAGAAATTCACAATAAATACAGAAATGAAACGTATCGTATGAAAAAAAACAAGTCTGCGTGTAGTTTTAGTACCGACTACGAAGAATTATGCAAAAAATGTAAGTGTTTGATAGGTATGGTAAAAGACAAAAGATATGATATAATAAACGATGAAATATACGATGAAATATGTAATAAAAATAAATAATGCGAGTAATTGATGTTGTTTATATGATATCCATCAAAAATATCATATAAAACAGAAAATATCAATTAACGAGTGTCTACGCTAATAAATGCGTTCGTTTTGCGACAGCCCCTTTGATGCGCAGATAAACTCTTTTTGTTCGGGGCATTAAATACGTTACATATGTCGCAAACAATTCCAGTTTTGCGTGCAGACGCATATTTGGTGCACAAATACTTATCCAAAGAAACAAAGTTCAGGTTCTCCAATTGGGTTAACATTTTCTTATGGTGCTCTTTACTCATAGAGATAATAGCGTCTCTTTGCGTAATAAACGATTGGAATTCACGATTTATATCATCGAGAACCTCTGTGGTGATAATATTTTCTTCATTTTCTGAATAAATTATATCCAATTTGCTATCGAGATTATCAATAATATCTATAGCGACCTGTATCTTCTCGGGTGAATACTCAACGTTATGAACGTAAACAAGTATAGAACCCTTGTGGATCTCGATGTGATAATTCGGTTTACATGTAATACCTGTATGCTGAGACAAAAACACTGAGTGCATATGCAGTTCTTCCGCATCGCGAATGAATTTCTTGACCTCATCGGGGTTCACATTCCTGTCATATGCCTTGTTTTCCAGCATAATCGTGGGTTTGTTATCCCTTTTCAGGATAAAATCGCCTGATGCCTTGGTGGTAGATGTATTTATGACCTCTCCAGAAGGAAACATCTTTGTCAAAACACTATCTAGTTCGCTTTCTCCCATATTTCCTTTGAAACTGCTGTTTCTGAATTTTTTTAAATACTCTGCCAATTCATCCATGATATTTTCTGACTTTACTTTAGATACATCATTAGAAGTCTTTACGGCACTAATCGTATTCTGAATTCGCTCCTCCGAAGAAGAAATGTAACTGTAAATCGGTGTATGAACATTCTGGAATAATCCTGTACATTTTACATCGAAGTTATTGATGAATTCCTTGATAGAATCATTATTAATTGATTTCATAAGTTCTCGTGTATCTTGATTCAGTTCTGTCTTGAAAGAATTCAACGAATCAGTAATCACATTAGAATAGGCATCTTGGTTCTTAGGTACAATATCATGAATAAGAGAACTTGTTTTATTCAACAACTCTTCGTTTTGTTTTTCTACATATTTTGTTAATTTATCGTTATTTTCTGAATTGTTCATATATATAATCGTCTTCATATCATCTACGTATTCCTTCTTGATATCCATGAATTTGACAAGAATGTTGTTGGTAATATCGTTATTCAATTGAGAAACTGTATTTTGCATATTCTGTAGAGAACCTTTTAATTCTGAGATATGCGAGTTTTGTTCGTTGATTGTAGATAAGATTTGGGAACTTACACTTGAATTCATAGTCTTTGACATATCTTCAACTAGGTTCTCCAATATATCATGAAAAAGAATATTCATAGTTTCAAAACTCATATGAGGATTTTCATTATAGAAAGTCCATATCTTCTTATTGGTTATCGTAAGAGAATAATTATCAGTCATTACTTACTATGTTCTCGTTCTTTTATATTATTTTCCATTGATTTAATATATTACTTCAATAAGTAATATTGTAGTTTAATGAGAATTTCTAATTTAATCATTAATTAATGAGTATTCAATGGATTTAATGTATTAACTATTACTTTAATGTATTGAATTACTGACTAGTTTATTTGAGAAAAATCTAATCTTTAGGAATATTGTAGAAATCGTG
>Ga0233435_1000995_pt1 | contig 29755 bp, 56 predicted proteins | sample SI_122_August201_3_FD_182735 | JGI IMG/M metagenome (GOLD analysis project Ga0233435, IMG submission 182735) | Seawater microbial communities from Saanich Inlet, British Columbia, Canada - SI_122_August2016_135_MG | ecosystem: Environmental > Aquatic > Marine > Inlet | place: Canada: British...
CTTTTTTATCATCATCACCTTTAGATAAAGTTATTGGTACATCCTCATCATTTACAGACTTCAATATAATTTCAATCTCATCAAGTTCATTTATTTCTTTAGGTTGTGTAGGTAAATCACATCCAATTATTTGAAACATTGCGAACCCTAATATAAAGAATATTATAAAATTTCTTATCATTTTTTTCATTTTCTATCTCCCATTGGTGGTTTTTTATCCCAACCATCTTTGTAATGTTTTTCACCTTGATGGTATCCAACATAATATGCTATTCCACCAATCACTATTATACGAACAAATGAACGAATTGCTCTTTTCTTCTGCATCTTTTTACGTTTAGCCATAGCCATTCGTTTACCCATCATCTTGTGTTCATCGCTACGATTCATTCGTTTCATTTTACCACTACCATTTTTATTATGGTCTCTTTGATGAGCTGATTTGGATTTACTCCACTCCGCATCTTGTACAATACGAACTACTTTTTTACCAACTGTTTCTTTAGCTTCAGCTTCTTGTGCCATTAAAGGTAAAGATAAAGCTAATAATATAATTAATTTTTTCATATCCATTCTCCTGTGTCTAACATAAAATCAAAGATAAACACTCCTACTAAATAAATAGTATTGAAGATACGTTCATTACGTATCTTTTTACGATTTATTTCTTTGTGTAGGTTCTCTATGAATTTTTCTGTGTCTATCATACTATATTAGACTCCTTAAACTAATAAAAGTTAAATTATTCAACGTTTCTTCTTTTCTTGTAATATTTTATTATACTCTTTTTTTATTTTTCTTTTATTAACTTTACCAAACGCACTTATTCTACCTAAGTCTAATGCGTTATCTACCCATTCCTTATCCATGTCTTTTCTATAGTTCGGGACTGATTTACTTTTCCACATGGATTTCAATCCTTCTTTCATATAATATATCCAATTCTTTTTTTTATTTACCATAAACTAACCTTCTTCCCTCTATCTAGTGCATCAATCATATCCTTACTTTCTCGTAAGGTAACTTGTTGATTGAAATGTGTTTTCATTGATTCTCTATAAAGTTTAATAGCATTTATTTTACTACCCTGATCTAAATATTCCTGTATATGTTCTTCCACGTCTAATAACTCCATGTTATCGTCACTCCCCTTAATCTTATTTCTTATAACCCAATATCTATTAGCCTTCTTCATTAGACGAATTATAGCCTTTCGTTCTGAATCTTGATCTATAGTAATACTTTTATTACTTAAATCTCTAATGTGTTGAATTTCTTCCAATACATCAATTGCATGATTATGAAACAACATTTTATCATTTGGTATATCAGGTGTAGTTTCACTAATCAGATCTGATAGCATTTCTAATCGTTCTATAATTTTATCTTTATTCATTTACTTTTTATTTTTTCATATTCATCTATTAGATTTGGATATTTCTTGTGAAATTTATTTAATACTTTTACAGATAAAACATCCTTCCATTCTCCCGGACGACCACTACGATAATGATCAGAATTAAAAGGAGGAGTTTTTACTTTTCCTGATTTAAGATTTTCTAATGTATATTTATCAACAACCTTTTTTATATTTTTATTTGTAGCTTTTATATCCCACACATTTAAAATATTATTAACTAGCTGATATGGATTATATACAACATCTTCAAACATAAAGAAAGTTACTTTACTTTTATACAGATGTTTTAAATTATTAAATTGGTAAGCTAAAAAATCAATTGTAGAAAGTAATCCGTCTTCTTTATTTAATTTAAGTAACACACTTCGTTGTACAGGAAGGTCTTTCCATAATCCTTCAATTACTGGATGGCTTTCCTTATGTGAGTAATATGCAGATACTATTATATCTCTAGGGTCTCTAATGACAGTAACAGTATTGGAAATAGGTGGAAATAAACTTTTAAACTTTTCATCTTTTACATTTATATTTTCCCATATCCCAACACCTGGAAACTTAGGATCAGTTACAATTTTTTCATTTAGTAATATTCTATTTACGTTTTCAGGTTCTCTATTGCCCATATAAAGAAATTCATTCTTAATTCCAGCTAACTGCCTGAAAACATTTAGAGTCCATTGAGAAGCACACTTATGATAAAGTAATAAAACATTCATACTAAAATTTGAATTTTTTATCGTCTATTATGTCAGGTTTATAAAATCTGGTGGTGATTGGATCAGGCTGGGTTTCCATATATGTTGCATGACATTCCTGATCACAATAATATTTAATTTCAACTTCCTTATTCCCTTTTAGATCAATCCTATCTGTCTTTGTAGCATTTTTACTATATATAGGTATCTTATCCCATAATGGTATTGAAGGTACTATTGTATATGTATATGGATCAGTTTTCATCTTACCACATTGTTTACATTTTCTTCTAATTATTTTCCTAGGTTTAATTGGTTCTGCTTTTTTTCTAAACACGTTTTGATTCCTTTATTATATTATTCTTTTGTTTGTTCTATATAACATTTCCCATTCATGATGCTTGTAACAATATGAATGTTGTATGTTATCTGGTGTAATTAATTTTGGATAAAAACTATCATACATATGTAGTATAATGGTTGAGTCTGAAAAAGATTTATAATCGTCGTGTGGTGTCAATATAATATCACCTTTATATTCGTATGTATGATATAATACGTTTTGCGGTAACATCATTATATGTATTGAATCTGTATAATTGCAATTATTAAATGACATCAACATAGTGAATATTATATTTAAAATTTGATTCACGCCTCACCTTGTTCCTTTACCATTTTAATTACTTTATCTCCCCCTTGTAATTTCATTGATTCATCTGCTAACTTCTGATATTTCTTTTGGGATAACTCGTTTATTAAAAACTTTACAGACTCTTTAGTTTTGTCGTCCATTTTATCCCATATTTTTTTGAATTTCTTATTCATATATTATAATAGATCCTGTATTAGTTGGGTGTTCTTTATATTTAAATTCTTGATTGTTTGATGTCTGATAAACTAATTGTTTCATTCGTTTAGAGTTACCTGTAATGACTGTTAATGGAAAATTAAATTTATTGTATTCCGTTATGAGCCAAGATTCTAAATTGGTTTCTACATTTGAATGTCTAATACCGTGTAGATCTAATATATTCTCGGTAATCATATTTTTAAATTAGAATATTTTTTAAGCTTTTCCAATTTTACTCTTTCTCTTTCTTCTACTTCATCCCATTTAATAAGCTTAAACTTTTGTAGTAATTCTATCATACAGAGAACATCACCTACTTCCTCTGTAAGTTTCTTTAATGTTTCTTCTGATACATCTCCCTTTGGTGCACGACACCTTAAAAGTTTAGAGCACTGTTGTATTAACTCTCCACATTCTTCCATAGTGATAGTTAATAATTCTTGTATGTTATCCATAGCGTAGTATGGGTCTAGTTTATCCATTATCTGTTATTTCCATTCAAGCTTGAGCTAATTGTATATTGGGATTATCTAATCTAAATTCCCAGTAGAATAAAATTAAATCAGCTAATTTGTTTAAATATTTTTCGTCTAATTTTTTAGTTGTATGCATAAAATCAATTATAATTGGGTGTGTGATCATCTATGATTCTCCACCATCAGAATCTAAACATAATACACAAGGACATACTTTATCTGAATACTCATCTACATTACCGTACCAATCGTCGTAGGTATCTATATAGTCGTCTAATGATACAACATCAGAAGCCCCACCATAAGTATATAACCATTTCTGAAAGAAATGCTCTAATTGTTTATCTGTATATTGTTTAACATTCATAACTTACAATACTAATCCAGAACCTTCCCACCAAACTTTTCCACCAAAACTATAATCATAAGTTAATGCATCATGACATACTATATTTTTATCCAATATATCTAATATCTCTTGTGTGGGATTTGGTCCCGCTAATCTTTCTTTACATAACTTAACATTATCTTCCATCAATTCTACTCCGTATGTGGTGGATAATGCCTGTTCTAATGTACAATTACTTCTTTCCATTTTTCTTATTACTACTTCTGAAAGGAATTGGCCATCTCCACAAGATGGTTCTAAAAATGTTTTATTTGAATTTAAAAATAACTCCGGATCTTCTTTTTCAAGTATATCTAATTTTTCTTGTATATCTTTAGTAGGTGTAAATACTTCTGAAGTTTCTTTAACTCTAAGTTTATCTCGTTCAATTCCACTCATATAACTAAAATGACGACTATGTTTAATAAACTCCTTTATCATTATATAAATTCTCTCCAAAAATCCTTTTTAAATAATGATATAACTTTATAATTAATCTGATTTTGAGTAACTGCACAAGACATCATTAAACTTCTAAACTCTTCTGAATCAAAAGCCTTCTTAATAAGTGGTAAATTTTCTGGTGTATCGACAATAGCATATGAATATTGTGTTAATCCATATTTACCAGTATCGTCTACATAACTACCAATTGAAGTAATTCGCCCATTACTCCAAATGAGTTTTGGGATTCCAAAATGTCCCTTTTTAATACTCGAATACCAAGGTCTATTCTCTCCATTACCATTTGTAAGAATACCTTCATTGTTTATCGTATAACTACAAGGATATTCAGATACATTTTCTCGCGACATATGGGGTTTATCTGTTCCGTACATAGAACGATCATATGAGACTTCAACCCGTTCTTCATTTCCACTTGCTAACTGAGAATTATATTTTTCATAATCATAATTTGGTAAAAATTCTAAGTTAGTAGTATAAATATGAGCAACACTACCATCTTGAAATTTAATTTCTGTTTTAAGATTTTTGGTTTTACTATTTTTCCATAATGCCCAATCAAATCGTGTCTCTTTTCCAAAGGTATCAAGTCCACCACTTTCATCATACATTTCAAGATATAGTAAATCCATCTCCTTAAATATCTTTCGTTGAATATCTTTCTGATTTCCATCTACATTTCTCCAACCAGAGGGTGCTATTCTTAAAACATATTTAGTATTTATTTTATTTTTATCTAAAACTAACCTATCAAATTTATCCCATATTTTGTTGTTTTTATTTCCAAATGGCCAGTTACCAAGTGTTACATCAAATCCTTTCATAAGAATCTCCTTAAATTTTTGAGATGGATTAAATACATCTTCATTAAAAATATTTTCTTCTGGAATACCCAACTTGTATTCTTTATTGATTTTTTTAAAAAATTCTACCCATGTAGGATCTATATCATTATAATAAATATTCTTTGGAAGTATGTTAAAATTATATTTTTTAGCTAAAATTAAAATTGCAATTAAAAATGATCCACGCCCGGCACATATATCACCGAATGTTGTATTCTCAAAATCAACTCCATCATCCACCATTACATTTAATAACTTTTCAATAATAGTTTTGACAAAATTAATTGGTTCTGCAACAAAATTTGTTCTAGAATCTGCTACCCGAATGTAACAAAAAGATTCTAATAAATCTTCTACTAAACCCGTTTCCAATATATCAAGAAAGTGTGTTCTAACTTTTGCTAAACTTCTATTTACAGAAAAAGAACTTACACAATCTTTATCTATCGCGTCTTGTATTTCTGAAAAGGATAATGATGTACCACATACTTCTTCTAATGTCTTATCTATACCATTAAAAGATATTGTAGGATTTTTTAGTATACTATCTAATGTATATAAATCAGTATGTATTACTGCATATGATAATTTTCCTATACTTTCCGACAAACTTTTTCTATACTCATTATTCCATTTACTTATTTCATTCTTATTTAATTTTTTCTTACGTACAATTTTATTTTTTCCTTGAGATGCTATTGTATTAGAAAGTTTTTGACTAGCACTTCTCGACACTTTTCCGGCGTTTATTACTCCTACTAAATCTATAGGACATTCTGCGTTAGGATTTATATGTCGGTAACTAAATAATCCTCTGGTACCAATAGGATCATTATCATTAATATGTTTTACTATGTCTGGTACTTCAGCCTTTTCCCACCTTTCACTTCCCTCTAACCAATAAGTTGCAACTTTTGATACTTTCTGTGCTGTTTCTATAGTAGTACCTGGATTATCAGATATTGCTTCAATTGGATCTATTGTAATAGCAAATGCGGTATTAGGATTATCAAAAAATATATAAACATCTGTCTTACCCAATAATTTTCTAACAAATCTACCACATCCTTGATTAGCTCTAACTACACTATTTATGTTAAGACTAAACCATCCCCAGTTAATATGTTTATTGTTTTTACCAGTCATATCTTTATCGTGTGTAATATACACACAATCTTCATCGGTATTATTACAAAAGTTCAAAAAATCATCATATGCAGTTCTGGATTCATGTGCTGAAAAAACTTTAATACCGACTTCTTCTTTGATAATTTTCTTGAGATGAAAACCTTTTTCTTTAATGTTACCTGACTCTATACATACAATACCTACCTTCCTTGAATACTTTGCAAGTCCACTGCCTGTTCCCCAAAAACACCTTGAACTACCAGCGTAAACACCAACCCCAAAACGAATTTTAATCAATTCTCTGACTGCTGTTTCGTGAGTAAACAACTTATTTACTGTATCCCAACTCCATTGTTTCTTTAATGTATGTAATTCATCATCTTCTAAGTTTAAGATTCTAGCAACTTCTAATTGTGCACCTTCGAAATCATTTATCATAATATTTCTCCAAGGAACATCTATAAAATCAGGATCACCTTCTTTTTTAGCTATATAAACATCATTCATCAAAAACAAATGTCTATTTTCTTCTGTAAATTCAGAATACTCTAATACAAATTGTTCAGGAGTACCAGTCATATAAACTGCCAATCCCCATGTAAGATATTTCTCTACATTCGTAGCAAACTTACTAAATTCACCTTGATTAGTATGAACTTCATCCTTACCATACACACCATACTTAAACTGTTCAAGAATATCCTTATACTTTTCACCTTCTTCACCTCTGGCATCTTGAACACCCAATGAAATAACATGATTGTTATCTGGTAAATTATGTATATCTTTAATCTGACTAAATGGTCTTACCCGTTCTTTCAACAAATACACCAAATCTTTATAGTGTTTATCTGGAACCCACACAATAATATTTTGAAAAGGTTTCCCATCTCTTACATCTCTACACAAATCTTTTCTGGTATCTGGCATTGAAGTAACACACAAATGTACATTGTGTTTTGTAAGTTTCATCCACAACTGACACCCAAACAGAAAGTCTGCTGTTTTTCCCACTCCTGTTGCAACTCCATACAAATATTTCGCCATTGGAAATATTACTGGTCTAGTAACTTTTATAATTTTTCTAATATGTTTGAGTAAAAACTTTGTAGTTTTCTCTCTTGGTTCAAAAATTCTTGGATTCGATATCCCAAATAAATATTCGTTTACCAATTCAAAAGCATCTTTTATAGTCTTTCCTGGAGGTAACTTATGAACTTCTGTACCCTGTGGGCGATTAATAGAATACCCACCAGTAGTTAATACTTTTCTGAGAATAGTATTTTCTACGGTTGTTTGAATACTTTTATGTAATTCTTGTGAACTTCTCTTTTTGCCTTTATTATTAATTTTATTTTTCTCAAATAAAATATAATTATCTTCAACCCAATCTGTTACTTCAATTGGCCACAATGTAATATTTTGCCAGTCAAAAGTTTTCTTATTTCCTTGTTTAAGTCGCCTTCTGCAAATTTGGTCGTCTGTTAAATTCTTGTTATTTTTTAAATCAAGTTTGTATTCACCCGCAGACTCAAAAACAAAATGTCCGTCTTGATTTTCCCAAAAGAACACAAATTTTCTTTGTACTCTTTTCGATACTGATGGTATATTATATTTCGTCATAACTTTTTTCATAGTCTTTTTAATTTTCTTCTCTCGGTATTTTCTTACCTGACTACTTTTAAATAATTGAGATTCTATGGCCTTTATTTTAACAGGATCCATTTTATCAGGATATTCTGCAAAACTTTCAATTGTAAGTTCTTTTATTAATTCATTCATAACTTTTTATTCCTCATTTGTTGCCTTAATATACTACGAAAAATCGTAAAAGTCAAGCTTTATTTTTTATTTTTAAATTATCCTTTGGAACAAACCATATTCGACCCATAGTATCTTTTACGCGAAGATGGCCTTTCAAAGTAGAATTACCATCTTCTTTAACTAACTCATTCTTATATAGAATACCGTTAGATGTTGGGTAATCTTTTATAACCTTATACTTATTCATTTATATTATCCTCCCGAGATTATAAAATACATATATAATCCGGCAACTATTAAAGCTAATCCACACTTTATAATAATCCATTTTGTTTCTGAATCTATTTCTTTATCCGTCTTAGGTTTAATAGATTTAACATTACCATACCAATCACGCTGTCTCATTTACTTTGACCTCTATATCTTTTTTATAACGTTTTTTTGAATGTTTATTACAACCAAATTTTGTGCCTCTACCAAGTCACGGTCTTGTTCTTTTCTATGTCTTGTTCTCTTTCCCCAGAGATTTGTACTAACTAATACCAGTTTTCCTCTTGTTCAGTTTATTTTGTTTATAATCATTCTCAATTATATTAACTAATGAATACTTTTTAATTTTACTTGTTATTGATTTCTTTTTATTTTTCATTTTCTAAAATATCCTTATTGGATACATAAAAACTTTCCCAAGTAGTATTTGATATTTTATCTACTACTTCTTTTGACTGTATAGATAATGATTCATAGGTTATCATTTCTGGTAATTTAGTTTTAACTGATCCATTAAATATAAACGGTCTACCGTTTACTTTCGACATAAATTTACCACTGTTTCCAAAAATAGCATCTCCTAGTTTTATATTTTTACCTTTTCCAGGATATGCATTTGGACAATCATTAGTTCCAAATACAGTATATCTTTTGCCACCATGTAATCCAAAGCAAATACTATCTTGATCAAATTCTCTACCTAATTTTTTTAAATTCAATAATAGTTTTTTATTATCTTTTAAATCCACCACAAAAAATGATTCTTCTTTAACTTCAATCTCATTATTAGATTTATAATTCTCAATATAAATTCCCTGTATTTTAGTAATACCATACCCCTTACTTAATAATTTTGATTCCAACTTTTTATTTCTTGCTTTATTTTCACCTTTCGTATACACCGTACCTTCACCACAATCACGAGCATATCTAAATGCAGTTATGGTTCCAGTTTGGTGAAGTTGGGCGTGCTTCCAAATTCTACTTAAAGAACTTTCTTGTAAATTAACGTTTTCTGTGATTTCCATTATTTCTTTCATCCATGCTTCAAATACATCATTACCTTTACTCTTTATCAAATCTATACTAAATGAATGTCCTATCAATTTTTGTTTAGATGTTGATACAAAGTTTATTCTAAATTGGGTATTACCACCGGACTTTACCTTTGCCCACTTACGAGCTGCTTTAATTTCACGAGTTCCCCACTTGTAAGTTTCCAATGTCCACGCACCTTCTCTTGGTCTGTATCGGGTTCGTATCCAACCTCTTTTTACTATCTTGGTTAGGATTTCTATACGAGCTTTATTCTCTTGTTTCGGAAATACCTCACTATGTTTATCAAAGATTCGTTTTAAAGTTCCAATTTCAGTTTTAAATAACTTTGGGTGTCTCGCTACAAACTCCATATGAGTGTCTTTAACTTTATACAATTTACCGTTTGGATCTACCCAATCTGCTTGAGTCTGACCACCACTTACAGCATCTTTAAAGTCACCCCAACCTTCTTCTATTTCTGATATGTCTTTATATTTTTTCATTTAACTTCCAAATACTTTTTTCTTTTCACCATGATATTCGTATGCGTGTCCATGTTCTTTTAATAATTCATTTACTGAAGTATCGTGTCCTTTAACAAACAACTCTCCGAGAACTCTACCATACTTACCAGTTCCATGTGATATAATTGAAAACTTACCATCATCAGAATTTTCTAAAAGGTCTTTGACAAATGCCTTCGCGGCTAAACCCAATTTCTTTTCTTCTAAATCTCGTGTTCTACTTTCCCAAGCATCAACACCGTAAAATCTTATTCTCTTTTTGACCCTTACATCAAATCCTAATGAAATGTAAGCGTCGCATGTATCTCCGTCCACAACTCTTATAAGTTCACATGAATAACCATATTTTTTTACTTGTTTACCCATCTAATTTCTCCCGCGTTTAAGAGGTGATAACATATTACTGGCCTTTATTTGTTTTGCGACAGTTCTAATACCATCGTCCCATTTACATTCTTCTATCTTCATTAAGATTTGTAAAGCTCGTGATTGAGTGATAGGTTGTTTATACCTATCTCCTTCATATAAATATACACCACTATCATCTTTCGATATTTGGGTTAGAGCAAGCTTTACTCTTTTAAAATCCATATATGCGGGATAAGTTGCTATTGCTTCAACTACACCATCCACCATTACAATATACTTAGTATAACCTGACCATCTATTCATTTTCATTTTTACTATCCTTATTCTGTTTTGTTCTGTAAATTTTATCATAGCAATCCAAACAAAGTTGACCTGCTCCTTCTACATATCCTAATCGGTTATCTATATGAGTATCTTTATCATATAAAGTTTCACAATCACAACTAACACATTTATCTTTCATCATTCCACCCTCCATTATTGTAATCAGTAAACAATCTACCAGTTGGTTCTTTGGTTTCCCAATCTATTTCTTCTTTATGTTCTAGTGTATAATCACCAAATGGTCTACGAAAAACTGTCTTGCCACTATCTGGTGATTCGTAAATATATTTACCATCATTAGAAAGTGAATTATCAATTATCTCATCCGCAGGTCTATTAGTTTCTTCAGTATACCGTTCCCCATTTTCACGTTCGTATTCTAACTGACATTTTAGATGTCGTGTTCTCGATACAACGGGATCTAAGTCTCTATCGTGAGTAGATTCATCACAGTAATCACATACCCAATCTTCTAATTTTAATTCACACTCAAGGTGATTAAACTCAGTTCCAAGATAATCTGAATTTACATCGTGTGTATTTTCTCCACATATATTACACACCCACTTATCTTTTTCAGATTGTATATCCGATTCTAAATCATACTTGTGCATATCAGTAGTGAGATATGAATTAATTGGTTTTACTGGGTTACCTGCGGTGTCTATTCTATATTTAGTATAACTACCATATTCTTTTAGTGTTATAGATATTGTAGTTGCTACAAGTTCTCTTGCCGCTGATGATGCCAAATTAATCTGACCACTCGACATATCATCTAACACATCTTTAATTATTTGTTTCATTGTATTGGTCCTTGTTGTTATATCGCTTATAAATAATATTACACATTAATTTTTCATTTTTTGTTAATTTAAACCCACCACCAATTTTAGCCTCGGCCATTAATTGTTCTTGTAATTTTGTTACAAATGCAAAATCACTTCTACTTTCACTTGACCAACCAGTTTTAGAAATTTTTATAAATTCAAAAATTTGAGTGCTTAGTTTTTTTACCTTATACAGATTACCAGCACTCTCATGGTAATCGTAACTTTTTTTCATGTCAATTAAAAAATCATCCATTATATTTTCCTATTAAAGTGTGGGGTGAGATAAAAAGGAATTTAAAATACCCACCCCACGTTAGTGGGATTAACCCCTAACTAATTTTTCCTTTGCCTTTAGTATAATTTGATGCCTCTCTATGAGTTTCTGGATTCTTTCAAGGGATCCCTTTGGGTAAATACCACGTTTTAAATTAGATACGATATTATCAATATAAACATTTCTTATATTGTCATCCATATACGCATCCATTTCTGTTAATCGTTTCATTGAACGTTTTAATTTATTATTCATATTTTTTATTTCCTATTATTAAATATTATACGAGAAAGTGAAACTATCAAAATATTTTGATAGCTTCACCACTTCGTTTTTAGTTTCTTCTAATTAGAAAGAAATTTTCTAACTAATATCTCCTGAGTTTTCGATTTCACTTTCATTAAACAAGTCATCAGAACTACCATCAGTAACAAACTTCTGTATTAACTGTTTCACGTAAGTTCGTTCTGATTCCATACCACCATCATTAGAGTATTGTGGATAGACAGTAACTTCAGCTGCTTCATCTAATCCAAATCCATCATAGAGTAATCCAGCCATTTCAACAGAAGTTCTGGTTGAAATTCCACTTGAAACTCTACCGGTTTCATTTCGTGATTCAACACGAGTTGAATGTGCAATTTCCGAAACTGATTTCAGTAATCCATTATCTACATGAGGAAACATATAGGATAGTAATCCCAATTCTTCTTCATTATTCAATACATCCATTTCTACGATGGTGAATCTGTCCATTAAGGCTTTATCCATAACACGAGTAGAAGTGTATTCATTACCAATGTTAGCGGTCGCGACGAATGTAACTCCTTCTGCGACTGAAACTGTTTCAGTTCCATCGGCTTCATCCAACCGAAGATATCTTTGACCTTCATCAAGAACTGTCATTAAAATATTCCAAGCGTCGGGGTGAGCTCTTGATAATTCATCCAACAGAATAACTGCGTTTGGAGTTTTTATCGCGGAAACGAAATGTGATTCTGAAAAGTAAGTTCCCTTCTTTTTATCAAAGTGGGTATTACCAATCAAAGTTGAACGAGGATCCTGTGTCGCTCCAAGATTAAAGTAAAAGTCAGGACGGTCTAAAGCGTTTACCAACGATTTAGCTGCCATAGTTTTACCACATCCGGACGGACCAGTCATTAAAATGTTTTTTCCACGGACTGCGGAACGGACAAGATATTTCCACTTCAATTCTTTCATCACCAAACCATTAGGTTTAAGTTTAAAAGAACTATGAATGAAGTTCAACATTTCTGAATGTTCTTTTGGAATATCAACAGAACTCATATCCATTACTGGAACAGAAGCTTCGTCAAATTTACTCATTGGAACTTTCCACCAATAAGTTCTCCCACCTTTACCTTCACGTTTCTCTAATGCCATTCCGGCTTCAAACGCTCCTCTACGAGTGGAAGTTGAGATTTCCGAGGTAAGTTTATTACCATCGATATCCCAAGCGTTAAATCGGTTACCCGACATTTCTATTTTTACAACTGTATTTGTCATTTGAATGACTCCTTTTAAGTTAGTTACATTATCTCTCATTGTTACTTGATCTTACGAATAATATTTGATAAAGTCAAGGCTTTTTTTAAGTTTTTTTCACTTTTTTTCATTTTGATTTAGTCCAATGGAATTTACCATTATCAGTTTGATAGGTTTCCCAACCACATTTTTTCCATATACATTTCCAACTATCTTCTGATTCAGTTCTTCTTCTATCTGTTGGCTTCATCTTATATCCACACATACAATCTGGTGAATGTTTATACCACTTGGATAAAATCCACTTAATCATTAGGGATGAAACGGTGCTCCATCAAGTATAAATGCTATAACTAATAACATATACATCATAGCTACTAATACTAATCCCATTAACATATTTTTTACTTTTTCCATTAGTTCTTCTCCAAGAATTTTTTGTTCATAGTTCTTGATACGGCTGTTACAGAAGTTACATCAACAAACTGAGAATCTTTACCATACATTCTTTTGAAATCTCCCATATATCTATTTCCATCATAACTATCTCCAATGTAATATGAAAGAACTTTTATTCCACGTTCTCTAATTTTCTTTACCATCAATTTAGTATGGTTGATTGCGGTATCATGATAATAATCAACGACACCATTACTAAACATTGGCATCCCATCGGAAAAGTTTAAGAAATAAGATTCTTTATCAGTTCCACCAGCGACCATTTCATCCATAACAGCTTCATAACATAATCCTTCTGGAGTAGTTCCAGCTACATTTATGGATTTCCAAAGTGTTTTAACTTTAACTAAACTATCTACACGTGAATCATAAGCGATTAATATAATTGGATAATCTTCAGTACTTCTACCATAACTATGCTGAGTAGAACGAAAAGAAACAACCACATCAACACCTTCAATCATATCAATTGCCTTTACCATAGAAGTAACTGACTTCATGGTTTTTCTCCATTTATCTCCAGACATACTTCCACTTGCGTCAATGGAAATATGAAGGAAAGCGTCTGGGAAAGAATCAATAAATGTTTGACTAAATACACCATCATTTCCAAATCCAAGTTCGGCTATTAATCTTTTATCAATACGACCGGTATTTTTTCTGGTATATTTTGTTTCACGGGATTCAGTTCTAACTTGAAGTTTTCTACCAAGGATAGTTCCAAGTCTTAAACCTTCTGTAATAGATTCTTCGTTAGTATCACTGTGATAACTTCTACCTAACATATTGATAGTTCCACTTTCAATAAGTTCTTTGGTTAATTTCTTAACTACAATACATTTGGTTTTTTTACCAAGTTTTTTACCAGTCCACCTATCAGTTAAATCTACACCAACTTCTTTATAACTCATACCACTATTTTCAACAGCGTCAATGGAAGCTTTATCTTTTTTGGAAACTTTCTTTTTCTGGATATCTCCATCCATAAATTTCTTTTGTTTCTTGATTGCGTTTTCAAGTGATTTCTTTTGTGAATCTGAAAGTGTTACTTCACTTTTTTTAGTTTCAATTTCTTCACCACTTTTATTAGAAGAATCTTCTTCACCACTTTCATCACTACTTTCAGTAGAAGAACTTTCCCCATCTTCATCCGATTCTTCACCACTATCCATAGGAACAGATACAGAATTTCCGGATTTTTCTTCACTAAATTCTACATCACCATTTTCAACGGCTGATAACAAATCTTCAAATTCATCATCAGACATTTCACGGGATTCACTTTCACCACTTTCACTATTACCATCAGTAGAACCACTACCATCGGCTTTCTCATAAGAAACTTCACCAGTTTCATCATCAGTTTTTTTAATTCCATCAAGAATGTTATTTAAAATTACGTGATACATTTCAAGTGCCACATTGAATGAATCTTCACTTGATTTCAATCTTGAAATATTTTTCAAATCAAGTATATTCCAAATCTCTCTTAATCCATTTAATGAATCTAAACGAGTATTTGAATTAGTAAAATTGATAACTCTAAAAATATATGAATCCCAATTTTCATCGGTCATTTCATCAGACAATAAAGCTTTATCAATTACTTTTGCTCTAAAATACTTTTCGTACATTGAATGATAGTAACCTTTATATCCAGGTGAGTTACTGAATATATGATAATCAATTCGTCTATCTTCTACAAAGTTTAATAAATTCTTAATATGAATTTTAGAATCCATTTCACTATAACCTTTAGTGAAAGCTCTATCTAAATATTCTTTTGGTATATTAACTTCAAGTTGTTTTAGGAAGTCAAAATCACTTAATAGTATATGAGAACCTTCGTGAAGTGCTAACCCAACAGTTGAATCAAAAAGTTTATCATCCAACTTTGACGAAATAGTAACTTTCTTACCATCAGTAAAGGAATCACCTTGTGCTGTAAATGTAACGGGAATATCTTTTCCAGTTACAATATTTACGAAGTTTCCAATAGCTCGTCTATATGAAGCGAGAGCTATTAAATCAGTTCCACTTTTCTTTTCTTCATCATGAGTTTCACCCCAATTTTCATCCAACCAAAATGAACTAAAATTGTTAGTCTTGTTTAGATTTTTACTGGAATACTTCTCACGAAGTGCCATTGGATTAAATAATTTCATTTTTTTCATTTGGGTTTTCTCTCTCATTACTCTTGATCTTACGACAAAATAATGAGAAAGTCAAGTACTTTCTTCAAATATTTTCAACTTTCTTTTTATATTGTTTATACATTTTGTTTAATGCTGATTTTTGTTTGGGTGATAATGAACCTCTATTACGAGCTTGGTTGTAAAGTGAATCTATGAATATTTCTTTTTCATATTTGAAATTACTTGTATATGGTGCTCGTTCTAACATGGTACGAACCATAGTAATCTTATTTAATAATATTGTTTTATTTTCTAAATAGGATGTGTCGTTTATTGTATTGAGCCATGTTTTATATGACTTAACTATTTTAGTAATTGATGATTCCATTAATGATGTGATTTTTCTACCAGTATTTATTGCGTGATACATACTACCAATGAATTCTCTATATGTAGAATCTTGGTGTAAGTAATTTACATCATCTAAAATGTGTTTTAATTGTTTTATTCTGTGGTTGAATTCGGTTCTATTTTTTTCTATGTATTGTTTATTTCTCATTATAGTTGATCTTATAACTTAATAATGAGAAAGTCAAGTCTTTTTTCACTTATCTTGATGATTTTTTTTATTTCTTTATATCTATTATAAAAGAGTATTCTTGATAATAGTTACCAAACAAAGTGAGAAGGGGTTAATATATAACTAACCCAACCGTCTTTCATCTATAGTATCATTGATAGTCTTTTGATATTTTCATTAGTTTAACTCCGGTTTTATTTCAAAGTCATTTATAACTTTAAATGTGAGTATCCATTTCATATCATCACAAACTTCATAACCATCTAAATAACAACTATCCGTAGTAAATCTGGTTACTATATTGGTCATTTGATCTTCTTTATGGTATATAATATAAATGTATTCACCGTTAGTTCTCACCATAACTGTATTATCTGGATCATTATATACTACATTGTCTTTCATTTATTCGTCCATAAATCAGGTTGAATATCTGTTTCTTCTCCATACATAGAATATCGTGGTTTAGGTGGTGGTGTATCCGGTTCTTCTTCATACTCAACGGAATAAATCTTTCCCTCAAATGAAGATAGGTGAAACTCTTTAATAGTTCCATCTGATTTATGAAAGGCGTATTCTAATCCCTCCGTGAGTGATGGGAATATTCCTGATGATGGATCTTCTGGGTCCTTCCATGAATCACCAGGTGGGAATCTTTCTAATATTAATTTTCTTATTTCTTTGGTTGCCATTACCGTTGACCCTTTAATAGAGATTCCATCAATTCAGATGTGATCAAAGAATATTCTGGATATTTGGAAAATGTATCAATTAGATTTACGATATACTCTGAAGGTATGTGATCAACTTCATATTCTTCAACTATCGCTGCCTGTGCAATGAACGTTTTTATTGCAATCTTCAAATCTTCAGGCAAGTCTGAACGTGGTTCTAACTTACCATCTTTTAATTTCTTTGATATGTTGTTTGTCATTTTATATGTACCGATAAATTAATGTATAATATAACACAGGCTAATATTAAGGATACTATAATCCGTTGACTTGGAACTTCATGTAACACTAATGCAGTCATTAATGTAAATGTCATTGTTGCAATTCCAAATCCAATTGGTCTAACAGTCCAATACTCTCCAAAATATTCATAAAACATTCGAGTTGAATAATAAAATAAATATCCTACCGGTAATCCACCCAATGCAATCCACCAATGAGTTCTTGCCCATTCCCATCTGAACTGTGCATTCATGTGAAACCATGCAATTAGATTTCCTATTACACTAAATGATAACGCTACAAATAATTTATTCACTAAGTTTTACCAAATAAATCTGCAAGTGATGCACCCAACTCCTTGGCTAATTCATCACCGGTTATATCATCTTGTATATTTTGTTCTATCCCGTTTTGATCTTCAAATGTTCTACCAATTTTTACATTTACTCGTTTGTGATTATGATCCTTCTCAAGGAAATAACAGTTATAACAAAAGAACCTCATATTATCTGGAACTTTATTGTGAATATCTCCATCAATGAAATGTAATATAAGTGGTGAAAGCATATCAGTTTTTCGGAATCTCGACTCCCCACATTGACTACATCTCTGTGGTAATATGAATTTTCTAATTAACTTTTTCTGTAAAGTCAATTCTACGTCTAATGGTTTTAATCCACTCCAGGTTACTTTACGTGCTCTGGAAATTCCCCTTGAATTTGGGTGTGGTTTAAATACATCATATAATTTAGCGTACTTCTTAAACGTATTGTATGAAGTGTGAAGTGATGCTGCAGCCTTAATCATACTTTCACTTTCTTGTATAGCTCTAACTATCTTTTCTTTTGGTATGGGTTTTCCTAAATATGGATTTATTCCCTGACCCTTTTCTCCTGGCATATTATACTCCTATGTGTTTTCTATACGGAGAAAGATGTACCACACCCACAAGTTCTATTTGATTGTGGATTGGTAAACTTAAAACCTCCGTTTAATAAATCATCACTAAAATCTATTTCTGTTCCTATTAAGTATACGAAACTACTGAATGGAACTATCAATTTCATATCGTCGTAATGATATATTTTATCGTTATTTATTATTTTTCTGTCAAGAGATTTTAATGTATAATTCATACCACTACAACCACCACCCTCAACGGAAAATTCTACATCTGTATATCCAAGTGTAGTTAATCTGCCTATAGCGGATGGGGTCATAGTGATATCATCCAGATTTATATCTGGAGTTTCATTATCTAATAAATCTCTTGCATCAATGTTCATGAAAATAAATATAAAGTTTTTTAGAAAACATACAATTATTTAGTATCAAATGATTTCCAATTAGAATCTTCCATTGTTTGGAGTATTGCCTCAACTACTTCATGTACTTTATCTGGTGAAAGGGATATACCCTTTTTAGATGGTTTATACTCACCATCATCTGCCATAAACCAAATCCTAATGTCCACAAATTTGTATCCAGAAAATTCTTTTTCTTCTATTCTAAATACTTCTTTCTGGTTCTTTTGTATTTCTATCATTTTAACCCCATCTGTTTGTTATTCGTGAGTAATCATATTTTGGATGTTCTAACCAAGCTGATAATGTGGCTTCTGCAGGTAAATCCGCAATATCATATTCTTTATTATATCGTTCTAATATTCCAGCAACTACCGGATGTCTCACTATGTCTGCTAATGTAAATTGTGAAAATCCTAAATGTGGTAACCCAGTTAATCTTCTAATTGCATCTTCTAACCCATTACCATTTTTATGTTTAACATCTGATTGTTGTAAATCTCCACTAATGATAAATTTACTACCTTTACCAATGCGAGTTAGAAATGTTTTAATCTGTAAAGGAGTTGAGTTCTGTGCTTCATCTAATAATACCATTCTATTAGTTAAAGTAAGTCCACGCATATAAGCTAATGGAACTACTGTAATCACACCCGTATCTCTTAACATCTTCAATCTATCTCTACCTATAATCTGTTCCATATTGTAGTAGATAGACATCATAAATGGTTCTGTCTTTTCTTCTACGTTACCTGGTAAGTATCCAAGCTTCTCACCCTCAACTTCTACTAATGGTTTTGTAATAATAATTCCATCATATTTTTTAGAAGTAGCAAGTTGTTGTAATGCATAATATACTGCGATATAAGTCTTACCACATCCAGCAGGACCTGCACAAAATGAAATATCATTCTTATCTATAGTGTTATAGAATATTTCTTGATTTTCAGTTTGGAACTCTATATCCCATTTAATCCGTTTTAATTGTGACAGGACTTGTCGTTTATTTTTACATTCTTGATTTACTTTAACTTGTGTAGTAGTAACAACTTTTTTTACTGCTTTAGATTTACTCATAGTGAATATCTCCTGGTTGGTTAAAGGAAAATGTTTAGTCATAACCTTTATTTACTTCTATAATAAATAGAATATATATGAGATATTACTTTGAAAATTTATCAGCACATTCCATAGCAGCCCAACTATTTGGTTTCAATACACCTTCAAATCCCATTCCCATACAATACCCAATTACTTGCTTAACCATTTCACTACTGGCATATTTCGATTTCGGATTTATATCTGTATGTATTTCTTTAATATTATAACCAATACTTTCTAATATAGGATTTATAAACAGAGCAGTTTCAACTGCTTCATATGTTTCTTTGAATAATCGTTGTTGCATAGATATATTAACATCTTTAATTTTTATATTCTTATAATAACCACGACCACCTTTACCTTCCATCAACATTACCAATACTACTGTGTAAGTTGTAGTGTCACATCGTTTCATGCTATCACCACCAATGTAAAAAGATAAATTATGCTCATCTTGAATACTTGCTATATCAGTAAGTAGTGTTGTTTCTATATCTGTTACTTGTTCACCTGTAAATCGTTTCCACATTTTACATTCTCCTATATTGTAGCCCCAAGTGGAATTGAACCACTATTTCTGCACACTTTACATTCCCACATATTTGTCCACCGGGTTGGAGTCGAACCAACGTGTAACCAATTAACCTTTCAACGGTTTATCAGACCGAGGGTATACCGGTGGGATTGCAGTTATCGTAAAATTTTCTATTGAGTTCTTTATTATAAAAAAATGGTGTGTATCCATTCTTATCACAGTAATTTATTAAAGTTTCTCGTTTAATATCTATAGTATCGTAATAATATTTCCATTTTCTCTGCAAGTCATTGTTGGAAATAATAGTTTTACATTCTACAATATAAATTTCACCATTAGTAGTTTTTATTTTAAAATCTGGAATATATCTCCGTTCTCTATTCTCAAATTCAAATGGTAAACTAAAATTACATCTATCAATATCCATCACATTAAATTCATTTTCAAAATAATCTAAACAACTATATTCTACTTTAGAATCACACTTTATTAATTTATCTTTATATAAATATTCACATCTAATAGACTTCAATGATGGTGCATGTCCATTTAATATTCGTTTAACCATAGCCAATGATTGTGATTTCCTACGACTATCAGGCCAATACTGGCTTCCACATTCTCTTGAACATAGTTTTTGTTGTGTTTGAGTTGGACCGTTATAATCAGTGGTAATGAACTTTTTATTACATACCAAACAATTTCTTTCAATCTGTTTATGTTGTGTTAAAGTTTTACTAACTTTCTCATTTATTTCTTTTCGTTTTGCTTTAGTAGAAAATCCATTAGAACAACTCCTATTACAAAATCTACCAGTTGCAAAACTCCCATTATGTTCTTTATTACAATATTCACATTTCATTTTATATTCTCCTATACTAATAAGTATAATCGAACCTAAAAAAGATGTAGTTTATCATACTAATAACCACTAATAAGTGGTAATAATTGGTACTCTCGGAAGGACTCGAACCCTCAATAAATCGGTAGAAACGATTTGTGATATCCTGTTTCACCACGAGAGCAATTGGAGGAGAGATGAGGAATCGAACCCCCAAACTTTCATTCACCCTGGGGTTCAAACCCAGTTGCCGACCATTCAGTGGATCTCTCCATATATTGCGGAAGATGTTGGATTCGAACCTCCGTTACCTATTAAGGTAAGCATCCTTAGCGGGGATGTACAATCAACCACTCTACCACGCTTCCATTATTTTAGTGGTTGAATAATCACCCACCCTATCAAAAAATTTTAATTCCTTTGTAAATTCTCTACCAATCACTTGACCGTTTTTCCAATCCGAACCAACTACCATTATATCTGGTAATGTAACTCTAACTAAATTTCGTAATTCGTTAGTTGTATTGAACTGTAAAACTTCGTCAATATACTTTATAGAATTTAACATTTCTATTCTATCTTCCAATGTGTGTATTGGTCTACCTTTACCCTTATCTGTTCTAATCTTTGCATCAGTATCTATACCAACTATAAGAATATCTCCAAGTGATTTAGCATATTTAAACAACTCTATATGTCCTCGATGTAAAACATCAAAGCAACCATTAGTCCAAACTTTAATCACCTTTAATTATCCTATAGCTATCATCTTCAAAGTGTTGTGTTGAAAATTCAAATAATTCACTATCTTCTATTGCAAGCATTTGATGACGTAATCCAATAGAAACGTGAAATGTATCACCAGGTTCCATAATCATTTTTTTAGATTCTTCTAAGTTATCTTCATTTGAATATCTAACTATTATCGAACCAGACTGTAAATAAAATACCTCATCTTTTATTTTATGGTAATGAAAGGAACAATGTTTTCCCTTTTTAAAGAATAGAAGTTTCCCACAGTATTCTTTCTTATTTACTATCCACTTTTCATATCCCCAACTTTTATCATGAATTTCCATTTCTAACTCCATTCTATCCGTAATAAATATCATGTTTAGTTATCTATTACAGATATAATATAACTATTGACCGGGTAGTTGGAATCGAACCAACACCTGTATAGATTTTAAGTCTATTGCCTCTACCAATTGGGCTACGGGACCCTCTTTCTGTCAATCAACCATTGAGTATGAAAAAAGTCAATAGTATCTTCATCTAAATCTTTCCAAGATATATTTTCTTCCTTCATCCGTATTACTACATACTCACCAAAGGTCGGTTCATATTTTATACTCATGTGGACCCACCCGAACTCGAATCGGGAACAGATGGTTAAAAGCCATCTGGTTTACCAGTTAACCTATGGGTCCAATTGTACTCCCGGATGGAATCGAGCCATCATTTGTAGTTTAGGAAACTACTGTGTTCTCCTTTACACTACGGGAGTAAAAAATGATATAAATAGAGAGCGTCAATCTTTCGTCTGAGGAATTAACTCAAAGTCTTTATAACGGACTTCTACCGTTTCTATTTATACTGTACTCTCGGGAGGAATCGAGCCCCCAACTTTTGGTTCGTAGCCAAATATGATATCCGTTTCACCACGAGAGTATATTGTTTGAGCTCTCACGAGGAATCGAACCCCGCTCTTCTGGTTACAAACCAGTTGCTTTACCTGATAAGCTATGAGAGCATTTTGTGTAGGGAATAATGGAATCGAACCATTCTCTATTGGATGTAAGCCAATCATTCTACCGATGAACTAATTCCCCTGTTGAGTACAGGATCGGATTCGAACCGATGAATAATGGATTTGCAATCCACCGCATTAAACCACTCTGCCACCTGTACATATGGTGTGGAGCTATAGGGAATCCAACCCTAATTTCCGCAGTGCAAATGCGGTGTAATCGCTTTATACCATAGCCCCATATTTTTCTTTTACTATTTCATTAATTTTTTCATTTATCAATTCTTTATGCTTATTCATTCGTGTCATTATGTGATGATTAGAACACAGTGGTATTAAGTTTTTTGGTTCATCATTATCATGATTATTATCTACATGGTGAACTTCAACCGAAATATCCCATCCACATATTACACATTCAGGTTCATAGTTCTCAAAACACATTTCCCTATAATGTGGGTTTACTCCAATCTTATTAGGATGAATACCATTATTATCATTTATCATCCTTCTATATCCAGTCTTACCAACTCTGTTATTATACTTCGCTGAACAACTTGAATTACAGAATGTAAGGTGTTTTTCTATGTGAGTATCACATTCTTTACATTCAGTATAATTTTCTGGATTATACATACATCGTTTTTCATGTGGCCCCAAATTTGCCTTTTGGTATTTTTTATCACAATACGAACATACCGTATATTGCTCATCTTTCTTATGAACCCATTTAGAATGATTAGCTATTTGTGGATGACTTTCAGTTTCATATCCACAGTTTTTTACTTTACATTTATACACATCAATTCTCCTATATTATCTTCTATAATAAATATAAGGAGAACGAGTTTTTCGTTCAAGTATTTTACTCTCCATAATATTTTATTGTAGCCCGACGGAGTACTGACCTCCGGTTCCTGGAGTGAAAGTCCAGTGTCCTATCCATTAGACGACCGGGCCATTTATGGTAAACAAATTGTCAAAAAACTTTTAATCAAACGAACTTTAGTCGTTTCATTATTTTCTTATACCAACTGGAGTTAATTGCTTTGTTAAACTCTTTAGTTAGGCTGTAATTTTTATTAGTTCTCTTATCTTTCATTTTCTTATCTCATCATTTCAATTAACACCTAAATATACAAACAATAATTCATAAAGTCAAGTGTTATTTTAAAAAACTTTTAGAAGGCCTGATCGGAGTTGAACCGATAATATGAGATTCAAAATCTCATGTGATACCATTTCACCACAAGCCCATATATTGCATCTCCACTAAGACTCGAACTCAGACTAACGGATTTGGAATCCGTAATGCTACCAATTACACCATAGAGATATTTGCTCACCCACCTGGATTCGAACCAGGAAGATCTGATTAACAATCAGACATGATACCATTTCATCATGGGTGAATATGCTTTAATAATACAAACAATAATTCATAAAGTCAAGTCTTTTTCTTTCATAAAAACAAAAAGGGTGAAACCTTTTGAGTCTCACCCTTTTCTTTATATGCTATTGTAATTTTATATATTAAAAGTAATGAGACTACGTTCTCCAATAATCGGCATCAACCTGATGTTCCGTTGTGCAATTATATGCCCGAGGAATCTCAGTGGTGAGTACCGGTGAAAATCGTTTTGATATGTTATTCATATTTCTCATTACTGTAATATATATCATGAAGTTTTGGAAAACGTTCTTTTATTTTTAAAAAATAAACACCATTAAAAAAACGTATATAATCGTTAATACGCGTCTATCTCGTTCTCGTTAATAACACTTACTATATCAGTTCCTCAAATCTCACGTTATCAAGTATCATCCTATAAAAATATTCTCCACTCTTATTAAACCTATTGGGGAACTCCACTAATGGTTGTTGTAATATAACATCACCTTCTACTATAGCTATCATTGTTCTATTATAATTAACCATAACATATAATGAATTAGGATACTTAACAAAGAACTTCTCTTTTCTGGATGGTACATTAAACATTCCATACGGAAACTTGTGTGACTTCCAAGATAGAGAGTATTCTGCTTCTATATACTGTATATCTCCATTCTGTAATGTAGCTATTAAATCAATGTCATATTTATCTGGATGATCTGAAATTTCTTTAATGTTAGAATTTATCTTACCGGCATTATTTTTACATACATCACGAGCTATCTTATCGTGCTTCATTCCAATGTCTGGATTGTTCTGGTAGTATTCTTTAAATTTATTTTTCATCAAATCTCTCCACCACTTCGTTTATCGATATCGGTCTATACTCATGTAAGTCCACACCAACGTCTAATTGATTACCTATTGGATCCGTGTTACCATGAGAATGACCAAATAGATTTATTGCTCCATAGTGATCTCGATTCCAAGTTCTAAATGGATAATGACACATAACAAAAAAATTATCATCCAATTCTAATTCGTTATAATCTTTAATCCATTCAAATTCACTACGTATTGCTTTATCCTTTAAGAGTTTCCAATCGTGGTTTCCCTTAACAAGATATTTAGTTCCATTTAACCTACGAAGTATATCTAAATTATCTACATTATCACCCCAACCAAAATCACCTAAATGATATATCTCATCATCCTTACCAACTACACTATTCCAATTTTCTATTAGAGCTTCATTCATTTCATCTATTAGTTCATACGGTCTATCACAAAACTTTATAATATTTATGTGATTAAAATGGGTATCCGCTGTAAAGTATATCATGACTGTGCCAATTGGAATGGAACAGGTAATAGTTTTTCAAGTTCATCCATGTATTGTAATTCAGTAACAATCATATCAAAAAACTCATCATCTAATTCAAATCGTTTTTTATCGCCTACAACTTTATTGCCAGCGTTTACAAATTCTAATAACAATCCCATATCTAAAATTGGTCGTTTTAATACTACTGTATTCATTTAATTGAATGACTATCTACAAGTGTTTCCATTTGCTCCGTAACTAACTGTGGAAACTTCTTAACTCTCTTAGATGGAACATGAATTAATTTAATACCAGCTTCTATATAGTGTTCCATTTTCATTAATTGTGTTAAGGTCATATTTCTAGTTATAAATGAAAGTCTACCATTTTCTTTTTGAGTAACAAAAATAGTTGTAGCTAACTTAGGAAAATTATTTTGTAACCACTCTAATGTAAATGGTTTATTCTTAAACTTACTAATAAGATACTCAGCTACAGTACCACGAGAGTATACATGGTCACTAACATAGTAAGGTTTATTTGTTTTTAATGCGGACTTAGAAACAAGTCCAGTAGAATACCCATTACCTTTAATATCAAATATCAAATTAGATATTTGTCTTTTCCAAGCATATTCATATCGTGAGTCTGAACTCTTATTCTTTAACGAAACAGTTTTTACCATATCGAATAGTGCTTCAACCATATCATATTGCTTGTCGGTGTAATTAATCATTTATCATTTCTCCTTATCCTGTATCCAATTATAGATGTGTGGTTTTTTATTCATACCTTGATCTTACGAAGAATATATGAGAGTGTCAAGTGTTATTTTATTGTATCCCATTCTACCCTTTCCCACTTATCATTAGAAGTCAATTTAAATGCACCTATAAATATCTGTTCCCATCGGTTAGGCTCTACAAGACTTAACCATAAATGTCCCCTGTCGTGTTGGTATAAATAGTAAGTATTCCCTACAACAGGTTGAAAACTATACTTGGCATTATAGACAAGTTTATTCCATTCATACTCCTGCATCAACTTAATGTATTCTTGTTTTATCTCATCATATCGAGTTTCAAAATACTTATTAGCCGAACCTATTCTTAAATCTTTCCAACTATTAATATCTGTTGGTGTAATAGCAGGTGCTCCAATATTACTACCATAAGGTAATATACCTGGAGTGTCAGCAACATTATCTGGTTTCTTACCCATTTTAAAAATCCCTATGGTCGGTTATACGCGTCCCGTCTGCGACGAGACGTACTACCACTTCTTCTCCATTTGACAAAAAACACCATTACTACATTTACTCACGGTTACATCTTGTATAAGAGATTTTAACTCAAGTAGAACTTCTGGCGGAATTACTATACTTCCTACATCTTCCAAGGCCGTTAAAATAGATGATAACCTTTTTACTAATGTATCCATTATATTTTATTTAACCTCTTTAACCATTCTTGTTCTGCCTCTTTATGATACTGACCATACGATGTAAGAGTTTTAAATTCTCCAAGCTCTCGATATTCAAGAACTCTTAAAGTATTACTGCTATCATTCCAATAATCTTCTGTTAAAAATCGTCTAACTGCACTACCTAACTGATGTCATTAGGATACTTCTTAACAAGCTCTTTAATAACTTCTATTCGTGACTTCATACTATATCTTCTCCTATACACATAACACAAGGACATACAGAAGTAGAATAAATATCTACATCTCCATATACATCTGAATCATACTCATTGATAAATTCCTGCAAAGTCTTTACATCCGATGTTCCTCCATAAGTGTATAACCACTTATAGAAGAAGTGATTATATTGTTCTTCTGAAATTTCTTCTATTCCGATTGTCATTAATGGTTTTTTCATAGTGTGGGTGAAAGGCCTAACGGCCTAATATAACCTTTCTCTTTTATATAAGTATAACGTTTTTTATGAAACGACACAAAAAAGTGGTGTCAAGTGGGGATAAACCCCACTCAACACTCCCGTTGGGTTTTAGTCCCAGACTACAGTATCATTCTCACGATTGTAGTTCTTCATCTCTACTATTGACATGAAATCACTTTCCGATACAACTCGGCGATTTCTACCACCAATAACTAAAGAACCACGAGATACATTGTGCTTCTTAGCAAATCCTGAAATTGACTTTGGATCGATTCCGATAACTTTAGCTGCCTCTTCGTAGGTAAGAAATGATGCTTCTTTTGGTTTACTCATGATGAGCTCCTTATTTGGTTTATAACTTAGAATGTTGATGGTCAACATTCATCTTGGATAATAACTATATACCTAAATTCTCAAAAACAACAAAAACTTCGCACATAATATTCAACCGAATATAGGGAGTTTTATGTCGTTCATAAGAGTTCATATAATCATTATACCTATTTCCTTTCCCCTACACTCGTATATTATTATTTATCTCGTTAGAGATAGGATATTTGTATCAAGAGCTATAGCTTCAAAAATTGACACCGATATGCATACCAATCAGAGCCTCTGACGTTATGTCATACCTTTTCACGTTCACGACAAACTATACCCCCCCGATCAGTTTGTCATTCTGCCGGGTCCGAGCTATCTGTCATTTTGTCATTATTATGAGCACTTTATTTTTTATCGTTTGTGTAGCATAAGGAGTTGAGAGAGTTGGTGGTCGAAATATTCGTCCACCTTCTCTCTCTGGGTGTGTTAAGTAGAAGTGGGGTCCAGTTCTCCAGGAGATGCAGTGGCTCTTAACCCTACCCCATTAAATTTTGTTTAGTCCATAAACCAATCTGAATCGTCAGATAGATCTTCCCACTCAGTATCCATAGTAGTACCATCATGTCCATTAGTACCTATATCTCCTAATAGATAATCTATATAGTTACCATTAGTGGGTTCTGTCATGAACTCTTCTTGATCGTTTTGTTCTTGAAAGAAAGCTAATGCTTCTTCTGTGAAGGGTTTAATTGGTGTTTTTTTAGTTTTGTTCATTTTGTTATCCTTCTGTTCCTTTATTAATTATGTATTTTATAAAACAATATTCTGGATTTTTAAAACCAAATTCGTCCATATTAATTTCATCAAAACCATGTAGTACCATACCATCCATTTCAGGATTCGTACCTTTTTCGTATTCGACTAAATCATAACCAATTGGTATATATCCTTTAAACGTATCAATGTTTGGTATTTCGATTACATCTGATTTATAAAATTTCATTGTTTACTTCCTTTATTTGTTTAGGTAAATATTATTTAGCTTGACGGGGGTTAAATCAAGATGAGATTCAGTAGTTCTTAACCCTATCCCACTAAGTGGGGACCAGTTCTCATCTCTTAATTTTCTCTCTCTATCCATACTGGAATATACAACACTTTACCTATACAAGTCAAGTGTTATTTTAATTTATTTTTAATCTCGTTTAACATCATTATAATCTTATCACCCGGGTCACACATAGATAAAGTAAGAGCCTTATCTATACACTCAATACTATACTTATGGTTAAATTGCCCTATTGTAGAGGCTTCAGCAACTGGATGTTGTCCGTCACCGAATAGATTAATAGTCTTACAGAGTAAGTTAGTTTGTTCTAAGTTCATTGTTTTAAATATCTCCATCATAATCTTTATATAGTCCATTCATTGCTTCATCAAAATCATGATTCTCTTTATCTCTACCCATTCCATTAGTAAAAGATATATCTTGATTATTCTCTATCATACATTCTAATGCCTCTTTTGGAGACTTACCGAAGTAGAGTTGTAGGTGTTTATATAACGCTTCACCATTCAGTTTAACAATCTTTGGTTTTAATCCGTTAGTGGATAACTCTTTTTGTGTTTTATTCATACTGGAATATACGACATTTTTACCACAAAGTCAAGTGTTATTTTAATTTATTTTCCTACTCATCCTCATCTAAGTCTTGGATTAATACGTCCATCTGTTCATCCGTATATATGAATGACTCATCGATTAGAGTTATTAAATAATCCCTACTTCCTCTCATGGCTTGGTTATACAAAAACTCATCATTGAAAACGTTAAGACTCAATTCGTTTTCACCATATTGTGTTATATCATTCATATTATGCCTCTCCTACTATACTATCATTATGAGTTCCAAATATACTATCAATCAATTTATCCGTTTCTTCATCAGATAGGTTAAATGATTCTTTAGTCT
>Ga0233435_1001020_pt1 | contig 29331 bp, 33 predicted proteins | sample SI_122_August201_3_FD_182735 | JGI IMG/M metagenome (GOLD analysis project Ga0233435, IMG submission 182735) | Seawater microbial communities from Saanich Inlet, British Columbia, Canada - SI_122_August2016_135_MG | ecosystem: Environmental > Aquatic > Marine > Inlet | place: Canada: British...
GCTTGCGTTGTTTTACCTAAAGATGAACATGCGTTTCCTGGAGAAAATATCAAAGATAGTAAGAAATTCACATCTAAAAAGAAAATCCTAGCAGTTGCGAATACAATCAAGGAACATGCCTTGTACTATCATGTTGCTCACCTGGATTCACGTGAAATAGATAAGGTAAACATTCTTCAGGCAGTGATGATTGGAATGCATAAGTGCATCCGTGAAACCATTACTCACTTTCAAAAACAAGACAATTCGCTTACTGTAAATGACTTTGCAGCTTTAATTGATGGTAATTACTTCAAACCGTATAATGTGTTTGATGAGAAAAAAGAAATGTTACTCTCTATGGAATCGTATACATTTGAGAAAGGCGATGGCCGATTTATGGGGATTGCTGCTGCTGGGATACTAGCAAAAACCTCTCGAGATACGTATGTATTGGATTTATGTGGAGAACACGAAGAGCTTGTTAGTAGATACGGAATACATACAAATATGGGATACGCCACTAAGGCCCATAGAGAAGGGATTTTAGAACATGGTATCACTCAATGGCACCGAAAATCATACGCGCCGTGTAAAGGACACATAGAACGCATTCTTATATAAACAAGGAATCCACATGTTTCTTATCAATATTCATAATCTTCGTTGTATCATCATTCGTACTATAACCAATTAAAAATTGTTTTTTACGGTCGTCGTATACAAAACCGGTCGTGTATTCCACAGGACATTTATCAAATGTGAATAACATACTGTGTCTTTTTAATCGGTAATTGTCGGTTGGATCGAGAACCACAAACATATGATAATAAAAACGCATGTTCTCGTAACTCACTATATGACATAAAAACCATAGTTCATTGTCGACGTATACGCCGTTTGTAGACCCTCTAACGCGACTAAACAAGAGTGGAGTGTTATGACGTTCATAAATAATTGTGTTACATGTTCTCGTTGTATCATTTTCAGAATCGTCTATCATTTTTCCTAATTGCAAAGGATACCAGTTGTAGACAAGATGCAATGTGTCTTCTGATTTATGATGAAAGAGAACCCAGTTCTTTTCTATTGAATTTTGTTTTTCTATTTTTAAAATATTCGATTTACATATTCCATTCTCATCTATAATACCCCTCTCTACTTCTATTTTATTCGCATTTATGCCGCGATTACATATATAATGCAACTTGTCATTGTAATGTATTAACTTCACATCTTCCAACCCTATATATAAGTTGTCAAGTTCTCTATTATGATGTATTTCTATCGTATTTTTTAACGTTTTGTTGTCGTCGGCGAGAACATAAATATTATTATGACTAATAATATTGTCCTTGTTCTCGTACTCGCCATTAGGAGTAATATGATAGTTCACAAACCGTACGTTAATCGCAAGTTCGCCGCCAGGTAGTCTAACTGTAGAGGGGGTTGACATCGAAAATCCGGCATGTGTATTCATATATTCACGACATAACTGTTGAATAAATTCTTGAGGATGTTCTCCGTTGTCATAAACAGAAAGACGATGGGTATAAAATTTATAATTTGATAATATATTTTTAAAAATAGATACATCAGTATTGGAATTGTTTGACAAAAGCTGGTTAATCTTTTTATGAATATCAATGGTGGTTGGTTTCACATAAAAAGCCATAATCGACAATTCATAATCTAATTTATAATCGTATATAGCCTTTTCGTGAAATAAATGGTCATCGCTATAATGATGTATCCGCTGATAATCAGCCATTAGATAGAATTGATAAGCCAACTTATATTTGCATTGTTCTCGATATAATTTTACAATTTCGTATAAGTTCTCAATTCGTTCTGGATAGTATTCATACGCTTCCATCCAGTAATGAACCGCGTGAAAAATATAATTAGTGTTAAACAAGTTGTTTGAAAAATACAAGGATTTATACGCCCGACCGATTGAATAATAACAATACCATATTTCTTCTTTCCATCCCCCGACTTGAATACGTTTCTTATATGTGTCAATCGCACCTTGATATTGTCCCGAATCCAAATAACTATTGCCAAGATAGAACAAATATCGTTCATTGTTCGGGTCAGTTTCCAACCCTTTCTTCAATAAGCGAATATCGCGTGTGAACTTATCATCCTTTGCGCCTCCGTCCCCGATATCATGAATAAACAAGTCGTTCTTTTGAATACTATCTTGTCTACACGTACGAGGCATATTCATATATTCGTGAGTTACACCCCAATATGAGTAATCAGGACTATTCTTTACAATACGGACGTTTTTATACATAAAACTATCGTTTCCTTGAAATAAAAAATAAGCATCCTTGTCCATAGTCTCTTTGAATTCTTGTATGTCCATAGTACCAACGTTCAGTTTCATATCGGCGTCTAATAACAATATGTAGTCCATATCTTTCATAGAGTGACACGCTTGCAAAGCAAAGTTACGATTAGTAGAGAAATCTACAAAGTCTTTTTCTACTATCTTACCGGGTAATCCTTTTTTCTCAAAATATGTTCGAATAATATCCTTAGTGTCGTCAGAACTACCCGTATCGCAAATACAATACCCATCAATAAACGGGAGAACTGAATCAAAAAATCGTGTTATTATTTTACTTTCGTTCTTGACTATCATATTCAAGCATATTTTAGGCATTCTTGTATGTAGTGAATAAAAAAACACTCTTTAACTTTATTTTTTCTAACTATATAGTAGTTTATAATATGTCATTCACACGTTTTCATGATGATCCTTATCGTATCAAAAAACAACTAGAAGAAACGACTTTTACAGGAAGATATATGTTGAATACTCCTGGACAAGGAGTCGATTTGCCTTTCGTACAAGACCCTCAGTTACGCCTTCAAAAATGGGGGGCCAACCTAAGAAATAATACAATCAATTTGGAAAGTGATTTAATGGGTTTAACAAGACCATTGAACCGAGATTTAGTGAATCAAAACAACCACGCAATACAAGCAGTATCTTCCTCGGCAATCACCTATAAAAACGCAAATCCGATTGTAGATGAATCTCGCACAACTCACCCTGCTTGGAAATTACGAGGTTTAGAACAATCCCGTTGGGAGCAACCTATTTTGGACCCTCAATCAAATCTCGAGAAAAAGTTCCCTAACAATCTTCAAACCAGAATTTTAGAAAAAGACCATTTCAAACCTAAGGTTCCTGTCGTAAATAACGCAAATTCTTTCTACCTTACTGGTTCTTCTATATGCACCAACGGGAAAATAGATAAATGTGTATAAGGAAACCAAATAATCAAACGAAGTAATGTTTTGTAAATATATAATATATAAATTTATATTTACATAATATAAATGGAAGTAATCGTACCGTTATTTGCTTTAACAGGATTGTATTTAATTGATAAGCAACAAAAAGATGAAGAACCTGAAAATTTTGAAAATCATGGTGGTTTACCTAACACAAACATAGCAGATGTGAACTATTTACAAAAAGACCGTGTCGAATCTTCTGAATTAGATAAAACCGCAGAACTTACCGTATTGAATAAATTCAATAACCAATCTGGAGTATATACTGACAAGTATTTTCAACCTTCTCAGAATAAATCCGCCGTGACAAACGATAATTTGGACTATGTTTCACTTAGTGGACAACGTGTAGGAGGAAACTATTTTGAACATAACAACATGACCCCTTATTTCGGTGGTAATAATCGCGGTACTACCAAAGATGCTAACTCTTACGAGGGATTATTGGATTCTTATACCGGAACCGGTTCTCAAGAGATTTCCAAACAAGAGCAATCGCCATTATTCGCACCTGATGATAATGTACAATGGGCTCATGGTACTCCGAATCAAACTGATTTTGTCAAATCCCGTATCAATCCGAGTATGAAAATGGCGAATGTGAACCCTTTTGAGGAACAACAAGTCGCTCCCGGATTAGGTTTAGGATACACAACCGAAGGTGCTGATGGATTTAACTCGGGAATGATGAACCGTGAGTCATGGCAACCCAAGACTGTAGACGAATTACGTGTAGATAGCAACCCAAGAGCCTCTGGAATTAGCATGATGGGTCACGAAGGCCCGGCCAATAGTCATATTAAGCAAATTGCTACTACTGAGCAAATGGGTATTATGGAGAAGCATAGACCCGAACGTGCTTTTGTTCTGGATGATCGCAATGCGGGGGGTGACATTGGACGACTCTTTGTCACCGGTGGTTTAGAGAAAGGTCAATCTCTCCGTTCCATTCCGGTTGAACGTCACGTGACCCGTCCCGATACTAGCACTGATTACATGGGTGTTGCTGGAACTCAAAACGAAGCCGCATATGTTCCAGGTGAATACATGCCAACCCATATGCAACACTTGGGCGCTGTTCCTGTTGGTGTTGCGAATGCCAAAGGTCGCAGCAATGCTGGTGAAAACGATTACAGTATTCGTTCCAACAAAGCATATGCCAATAATCGTTCTGCGAATCAACAAGACAGTTATTTCGGTGCGGTAGGTAACAGTTTAGGCGCTGCCGTCGCTCCATTATTGGACATGCTCAAACCTTCTCGTAAAGAGAACATGATTGGCACTATGCGTCCTTACCAAAATCCAGGTACCGCGGTTGGTCAGAGTTATGTATTCAATCCTAGTGACAAGCCTGCTCCCACCATTCGTGAGACAACTGAGAATTCGAAATTCCACATGAACGTGAATGCGAACCAAAACGGAGGCGCATATCACGTTACCGAACATCAAGTAACAGATACTGCAAGAAACGACACAGGCGACTTCTATTATGCTGGTAATGCAGGTGCTGGTGCCGGAACTCGTCAAACCTCTTCTTACGAGTCTGGATATAATCAGCGCAATAATGATATCAAATCCAGCACCATTGACGGTTATATGGTGAAGGGAAATATGTCTTTGTTGAATAGCGATGTGAACATGACACAAAAAGAACGCGATTCAATGTTAAAGAATGAACGTTCGATTAGTGGTAATATGCCTTATAGAGCACCAGAGGTATCCAGTATGGGACAATTGTCAGGTAATGTAAAAGAGTACAACACCAAAATTCAGATGGAACGCACTGCTCCTGAGATGATGTTAAATCTACAATCCAATCCATATGTGGTTGACTACAAAAAAGGTCTATAAACACCTTAAAATAATATTTTGAATTACACAATACATAATATTATTTCATTTATTTAATCGGAACAGGAGCACCAATATAAATCAATAAGCCGGTAACCTGGTCGGCGATATCACAATGAATAATAATGTCATTATTCAAACTGTCTACGTTACCAATCACTTTGAAATTTTCATCAAAAATGTTTCCGATAGACAAGATATTCAATGCTTTATCGCCTATATCAATATTACCAATCACCATATTCGAATCTTTGATGACATACAAATCCTTTGGATAAGGCATCGAACGTATTATATTTTTATCAATCACCCCATTTGATGGCGACGCTTCTACATTCGACCCAGTTCCCCATAATTCATAATTATATTTGTTCATGTCTATTTTATTTGTAATTTTCAATTGAAAACTGCTTGGAAAATATTTACCATCTTTGGGTGAAAGAGCAATATAACTATTCAATTTGTTTGTTTCCATTGGTAATTCTACATCAGTTATTTCATTTCTTTTAATTTCTTCTGATGATTGATTCATATCTTCTGTTTGTTTTTCCAATACACATCCCATAGTATAAATTATAGGATTATTTTTTTTGCTAAAGTCCATACGTTCTTGTGAAATCGGTTCATTATTATTTTGTATTTCTTCAATCAATACTGCGAAATTAGCAATTGCAGGTATAGATTTAGTCTCACCATCTTCAAATTCGTTTTTTGCGTCATACGCAACCGCATTTTCCATTTCTTTCGTCGTTAACGATTCTTGAATATCTACTTGATAAATTAAACTAATGCATACAATCACGAATAACAGTGCAATTATCCAGACAAATTTCATCTTTGATATAACTTTACATTTTATTTACAATGACATCTTTGATAACACTTCGAATGATTTTATCACGGAACAATTTAGATTCTTGTTCTCCAAATCCACCTAAAATCGCATCGGATAGTTTCATAAACTCTTGATTGTCTGGCGTATCCATTTCTGTATAATTCGGATGTATTTCTGTCCATTGACGCATGGTTTTACAATTTTTATTCGCGACACGGTCCACTAAGTCCTTGATTGTTTGTTTCGAATTATCTTCTTTTGACCATTCGTCATTTTCACGAATATACACGGTTTCGCGTTTCAAATCCGTACAATGCATCGGTCGTTTATATGTATCAATTTCTCGCAATTTATTCACTAAAATACGTGAAATTCCGTTCACATATCCTAACCGCCCAGTTTCTGTTAAATCTTCTATATCTAACGTCATGTTCTCCAAAAAATCGGACATATTCATTGCGTCTTTACACTGTTCATTCAAAAATACATTCAAATTGAATTTTTGGTTATTATTTATCGTGTTATTTGTAATTGTTTGATGACTATGTTTTACACTTTCTACTAATTGTTTTTGCAATTCTTGATTATCTTTATGTTGTTCCACCATTAATTCTTTGAATTCCTGATTACTCGTCATCAATTCTTGATTTTGTTTAACCAATTCTAATAAAATATTTGAACTATTATTCGGGGAATCAAGTTCGTTATCCAATTCTATATCCATATCGACTTGCGATGTTTCATATAAAACTTCGTCGGGAATTTGTAAATTACATTTTTTACTGTGACGCCATAGGCCCGTTCTGTCTTTGTATTCCTTATTACACTCACCACATATGAAGCGGCATTTTTCGGCATTTTTCGGTTGCGGTTCTGTTGCCGATTTATGTTTTGCAGTGGTCAAATGTTTATCATAATTACTTTTTTTGCTGCATATAAACTTACATATTACACAACTATAAATTTCGGCATTTTTTGGCATTTTTTTATGTTGCGAGTGTTGCTATATTTTAGCAACATAAAAAATGCCTAAATTCTTTTTTGAAAAAACAATAAAAAAAGTATGCAGTCAAAAAAAACAAACAAAAAATGAAATCACAGCATTATGCTATGAACGTGTTTTTTAAAAACTTCGTTTTCGGAAACTATTTTGGAAAAATGAAAATTGGACATTTTTAAAATGTCCAAAAGTGAAAAAATCTACAGAGAGTTGGAAAACAAAAACACACACTTTTAGAAATCCTAGATAAATTATTTTAATAAGATATTTAAAGATTGTCTGCATAACTATAGTAGATATCAATTAGATATATTATAATTATGAGTGAAGATGATAAGAAGCATATTTCGATGGTCGTGTGTGGACACGTAGATGCCGGAAAGTCAACAACTACCGGACATTTGATTTTCAAATTGGGTGGAATTTCTGCTCGTGAGATGGAGAAGCTTCAGACAGAGGCAGACCAGCAAGGAAAGAGTTCTTTTGCGTTTGCTTATTACATGGACAAGGATAAGGCGGAGCGTGAGCGCGGTGTAACGATTAATTGTACCACGAAGGAGTTTCATACAGATAGTTACCATTATACTATTGTGGATGCTCCTGGACACAGAGATTATGTAAAGAATATGATTACCGGTGCTGGATGTGCCGATGTTGCACTATTGCTGGTGCCGGCCGAGATGGGTGGTTTTGAAAGCGCTATCGCAAAGGGTGACCACAGTTCGGGTGAGGTTCAAGGACAGACTCGTCAGCACGCTCGTCTTCTGGGTCTTCTGGGTATCGAAAAGATCATTGTAGGTGTAAATAAGATGGATTCTTGTGACTGGTCGGAGCAGCGTTTCAATGAAATTAAGGAAGAGATGTCGAAGATGCTTCAACAATCAGGTTTCAAACCCAAACAAGTGCCATTTATTCCTTATTCTGGTTATCATGGCGAGAATATGGTTGATAAAACCGATAAGATGCCTTGGTATAAGGGATGGAGTGCAAACTTGAGTAAAGATGAAATAGTCGAGGGAGTCACTCTATATGATGCTCTTGAGAAGTTTGCTCGCCCTCCTGTTCGTTTCCCTGATAGAACAGTTCGTATTCCGATTAATGGTATTCACAAGATTAAGGGCGTAGGTGATGTCATTACAGGTCGTATAGAACAAGGAACCATCAATTCTGGAGACACAGTTCGCATTGCTCCTCGTGGTATTAGTGGACTCAAAGTGTTCAGCATTGAAATGCATCATAAGACTTGGCCAAATGCCAAGCCAGGTGATAATGTAGGTATGAACATTAAGGGTCTAGACAAGAATAACCTACCAAAGGTAGGTGACGTGATTTCTCTTGAGAAGGAACCACTATTGGAACCGGTTGAGAGTTTCATTGCGCAGATTGTAGTCCAAGAGCATCCCGGTCAACTAAAACCTGGATTTGCACCATTGGTCCACGTCAGAACCGCAAAGTCTTCTTGTAAGATGACTAAGATTCTATGGAAGATGGGTAAAAAGACTGGAAATGAGAAATTGGAAAACCCCCCTTTCTTGGAGATGGGTGAATCTGCTGAGGTCGAGTTTACCCCTAAGCAACCACTTTATTTGGAATCATTCGTTGATTGTCCTGGTCTGGGTAGAGTGGCAGTGATGGACCAAAACCAATTGGTAATGCTTGGAAAGGTCATGAGTGTTAAGTATAAACCATACAAGTAAATAATATTCGTAAATCGTGTATACAATGTATCAACTCTCTAATTATACACAAATAAATATAGTGATTTTTCAACATATATTATGTTTGTTACAAAACACCCATAATATGAATACATCGCTGGAATACTAGTTCACAAAATTTAAATTATTGTATGTTTTTATTTGTAATATGAATATAATAAGAAATATTCATGTTAGTCATTGCGCATCGCGGTTATTCTGATAAATGTGGGGATAACAACATTCCATCATTTTTAGAAGCAGTACATTATGGATTTGACATGGTAGAAATGGACATTCAATTATGTAAAACCGGTGAAATAATTGTATACCACGATACATATTTATATAATAAACCAATTAGTGATTATACATTCAAAGAGCTACAAGAAAACGATATAGTCGGTTTATCTACAGTGTTTGATATAATCAAAATAGAAACAATCAAAATTTATCTAGATATCAAAGGGAATACCGATGTCATATATCCATTGATTGATATGTTGCGTTCAAGATTTTCAAGTAGACAATTGCAACGCATTTATATTAGTGGTTTCAGTCGGCATTTTGTAAAACCATTATTAGAATCTAAAATACCAGTAAAGATTGGATTATCTATATGTAACTCGTTTGAAAAAGACGACTTAGAATACCTAATCCGAAACATGAATTTTGTATGCATGGATTGGTCCTCGTTAAACCATGAAAATATAGAAATGCTTCATCATAAAGGTATTTTTGTATATACGTTCACATGCAGTGACGATTATATATTGCAACACATGAAACAATTCAAAATAGATGGTATTGTAACCAACTATGTATTATAAACCACGTCAGGATTACCACGTCAGAAATAACCCATATATGGTAATAAATACGTAAAAATAATATAAAAAATTTAGCAGTACTAGTGTATATATTATGCGAATAATGTTATCAATAACTAGTTACAGATAGTCCGTTGTTTTGAATAAAATTGAAATAATATAGCGATTACTAATGAAATACAGAACAAAACTACCAACAATGAGCAATACACGTAAACAAACAATCCGAAATACCTATCATATCATTTATAATTTGAATATAAATGATGTATACAATACAAATACTTTACAAACGTCCATTCGCAGTCAGATAGAAAACCATAAAACAAGCAATCGATTACAAGAGTTAGAACAAAAATTAATCGACTGGAAAATTGCGAATAAAGACCAACATAGCGAAGAAAGTTGTCCTATATGTTATGAACGAATACAAACAAGCAACTTTATTGCACCTCCTTGTGGTCATAAAATATGCCTAGGATGTTATAAACAGACCATATTATCCAACATTGAATCCGCGAACAATTGTTGTTTGTGTAGGCAATGTATTTTGTAACAAAAAAATAGTCGTGTATATTACTATAGATATGAAGTATTTACTGTATTTTTTATTTATGTGCGTTTACTTAAGTAATAGCCGAATTGTATGTGAAAATATACCATCGATACATTTTACTCACAATAATTTTATTTTAGTAAAAGATACGATAGACGAAGAGGTAGCAAATCGTTTTATTTACGAGTTAAACCAGATGCCAACTAAAGAGAATGTAACTGTATATCTGGATACAAACGGTGGTTCAGTTGAGCATGGAAACAAGATGCTAACAGAAATACAAAAATATAATTTAAGTTGTGTTGCTGAGCGTGCTTATAGTATGGGGTTTGTTTTATTGCAAGGATGTAATAAACGATATATTACACCATACGGTCGAATTATGCAACATCAAATAAGTTATGGTGTTCAAAATGAGAAGGGTAAAATAGATAGTTATGTAAATTTCATTGATCAAGTAGAAGACCAACTTGCGAACATGCAGGCATCCAAAATCAACATGTCGGTAGATACATTTCGTCTGAAAACAATGAATGATTGGTGGTTGATTGGTCAAAATGCCGTCCAAAACAACTGCGTTGATAACATAATGAATGTATATTGTGATTCAAAATTGACAAAAATGAATTATACAGTTTCATTTGGACCTTATCATCAAGTATATTCTCGTTGTCCTTTGGTATCTGAACCCATTGATTCTTTTATTGCCTCGGCAAAAATATAAAATATTTATTTGACAATAATTCATATAAATATTTTTGGTTTGATTATACAAGATGTCTTTGAAAACAACTACATTACATACACAGCAAGATCTATTACTCGATAGTTTGAAGGATTTTTATACGGAAACCGAAAATCTAAAAAAAATAATAGATATAGTAAATGGTGAATCAAAGATATCACTACGTATTGTCGACTGGTTCGTGACAAACTACGCAAAGAAGTATTTTACTGTATACGAAATACCAATGTTATTGGGTACAAAAGAGGAGAATGTGCGTTTCAAAGTATATAATGAATACAAATTGAAACTCAAAGCATATTCGAAAAAACGATTCGACCCTTTTTGCAGATGGGACCGAATTGAGATACCATATAACGATACTATGTATATGGAAACAACGATTGGACAACTCAACTTCTTCAAATGGGCATTACAACATAAGGTCATTGATTATATTGAACAGCATTATCAGCACATAGAGCAAGACATGAATAATCGTAACAGCACTTCCAAAAGAAAAGAAAGCATTGATGAAACAAAGCAAACCGATAAAGCGAAAACGCGAAAAAAACGAGAGGAATTATCAATTTCCGCTTGTAAATGTATTAAGAAAGAAAGTGTGAAAATAATTGTAAAATTCAATTAATCAGGTTATTTATGGGAAGGGAATAGTCAACCCGTAAGAATGAGAAGACTTCTCTATATTTTCATATTTGTTATTGGCTGCGTTGAAATATGTATGTTTATTTAATTGTTCAGTAATAAAGTCGCTAATGTTAGTAATCCAAACATCCCCTTCGTCGTTATCATAATTCACATCTTTATCAGTGTCAAGTATTAATACAGGTGTTTCTAAATCTTTATTTTTCAACCATACATCGTGATAAGTTTGGCATCTTTGTAAATATTCTAAAGCAATGTTCGATTCCCCGTCACGAGAACGTTTTTTAATTCGGTTGAGACAAACATCCGCAGTTGTATCTAAATATACGTATCCGGTAGGTTGATATAAGTCTTTATGTTCATCGTAAAATAAGTTGTAAATTTTGTATTCCATTTCGTTCATAACCCCGTCATCGTAAAGCATTTTTGCGAAAATATTCGCATCTGCTTCAATTGAACGTTCGCAAATAATAATTTTGCAATCTGGATTATCATTGATAGCATTTTTTAGATTTGCAATACGAGTGCAACACGCCATAATCTGAAAAGGAAATGCGTATTTTTCTGAATCTTGATAGAAATGTTTTAAAATAGTTGTATCTTCACTATCTTTGATGGTATCCCATTTATCAACCGGTTCTTTTAGAAATAAAACCTTATTTTTATGATGAATTTCTAATTCATCTTGTAGTTTTTGTAGAATGGTTGATTTACCAGTTCCGATATTGCCCTCAATGTTGATAATCAAAGGAAACTTCATGATGATTCGTTTTGTGTATATATATATTATTTACAAAAATAATCAGTTTCAATTTTATATTGTTATACCGTTATATCCGAAAATTTAATCTATATAAATATATATATAAATGTCTGATAAGGAGACTACACAAATGGTAAGGCGTGGGTCGATTGACGAACTTGCTGAAAAAATCCAAACTACGGTATCTAATCAAGATTTTCAACAGAAATCAGCGGTATATGTGAGTTTTGTTCTTGAGCTATATCGTGTTCTCATGGGGTCTATGTTGGTAATGTTCGTTCCTCAGAAGTGCGGAGACCATATTTGTGGTATGTTTGAAAATACTACCGTAATTCCCGAAATATATAATACAGCGATTGCTATGAACGCTTATTCGCTATTATGTTTTTTAATTATGTACATGGTAGAGATCAAACGCGAAAACAAATTAATAAATTATTTAGAAGTAGATAAAACATTGGCTTTTGACAACGAATCTGTTGGCGAGGCACTGGTGAACCTGTCTGAAGAAAAAAAAGAAGCAATTTGGGCACTTGACAGACGGTACCTGCATTCTGGATACCTTGCATTGAGTGCTTTTGTCATTAATGCTGGTATGAGTGGGTATGTCGTATTTACTAATTATTTAGATGATAAAACATTTACCGTATACTTGACTAATACGCTATTCATGGGACTGAAAGTAAAAGAAACATATGATATTGTTAATACCAAGAAAAATGTATTTTATTCTGCTTATTTAACTGATAGAATACAGTTCAATGCGGTGGATAAAGATAAAATGATTGAAAACGAGGTGGATACGTTGAATACTATGGAGAATCAAGGGACAAATGAGTTGGTCGTTTTGGAAGAAGAAGAATAATTATAGGAGAAATAAAGCTGGGTGTTTGTATTTGTCGTGCATATGTCACATGTATTGGATAATCTATATAAACGCGTTTGTATACATAATACAAATGTCACGACCAGATTGGAATGAATACTTCAAAGAAATAGTCCAAGTCACTTCACGTAGGTCTCCATGTACACGTTTAAAAGTAGGCTGCTTATTTATAAAAGATAACCGGATTGTGAGTCAAGGATATAACGGATTCTTACCAGATTGCCCACACGATAGTATTATTCGAGATAATCACGAACAAGCGACGATTCATGCTGAACAAAACGCATTATGTGACTGTGCGAATAGGGGAGTGTCATGTAAGGATTGTGTTGTTTATATCACACATTACCCTTGCTTAGTTTGTATACGTTTATTATTGGCGGCAGGTGTAAAAGAAATTCGATACATAGAAGATTATAAAAACGACGATTTAGTCAACTACTTTGCTTTACAAAAAAATGTAAACATTACAAAAATATAGGGCGGGAAAAAAATATAGAAACAAGTACTTAACATTTATAAACGAATGAATGTTAAGACAAATTTTTAAAAAAGAAATACAAACTGTATCATTTGAAGATGTACAATATGCGGTGAAGCATAATGATGATTTTTTAATAATTAATACATTGAACGAAGGTGACCAAGAACATTTGATTACTGGTACAATGTATTATAAAAACGAAGAAGAGAAAATCAATTCATTCGTGAACAATTATGATTTTTCAAGTAAGAAAATAATTATATACAGTGAGAATGCGAATGATAAAAGTGCAGAAAAGAAATATCATCAAATTACTTCATTGGGTTTTCAAAATGTATACATTTATCCAGGAGGGCTATTCGAATGGTTATGTTTACAAGATATTTATGGAGAGGAACATTTCCCTACTACAAAACCATTGCTTGATATTTTGAAATACAAACCAAAATCGTGTTTTTAATCCCAACTAGCAGGACGATGTTTCTTTCCTCCGTCATAAAGTACAGCAAAATTTTCGTCTACCAACCATCCGTTGATATGCTCGTCGCCCAAATACACATCCGCTAAAATACGACCATACTTTTCGTTAGAAACGTTACGTAGTTCTACAATTTTTCCCATAATTCTCTCTGAAAGGGCATCACGAACAAAATACGCTAATTCCTTTTCAGCTTCGGACTTTCCACGAATTTCAGGAGTATCAATGCCGTTCAATCTAACAGAAAACCGGTAAATTGGTGCATCTGTATTAGGTAATTTTGCAGCAATGGTGATGGTATCTCCATCATATACCTTGATAACTTTACCATATTGAATTGGATGGACAAACGGAATCGTATCATTATAACTGATTGAGTCTAAATACGAGGTATTCATATTATATATATATCATATTCATAATATTTTTTATACCTTTTTCTACTCTGATTAAAAAATTGATTTGATTATTTTATATCATTTGAATAGCAGTTAGAATAATTCTATTTAAAGTAAAACAATGGACCTCGCGCAAAATAAGCTATCAAGGAGTGAATGGGAATCAATTGAAGTTCCCTCTTCTTCGGAAGAAAAGGCGATTTTAAAAATGATGATAGATGGATTTCATCATGCAGATATACATACAAACAAAAATCAATCCCTGTATTCTTTCACCAAGATAGAAAAAACAGACGAAACTGAAATGTTGTTATTTGAACGTTATTTCAAAGACACTATGGAAAAAAGTATAAAAAAATATGGAAAAAATATCACTTCACAAACAAACACTATGCACGGTGCGCCTATAAAAAAAATGAAAAGTGCTGATATGATTCGCATTAATAATCTTGAAACCAATATCAAAGAAAATAAACAACATATTTACGAATTTGTATTGTTGGAGTTATTCCACGAATTATTGAAAAACTTACACAAAAATAAACCCCAGTTTGCCTTGTATTTGTATACACTGAGACGACTCGAACAAAACAGCATTCATTGTGTCAATCAACATGTGGCAAGTACAATTAATCGATATTTGATACATGCTGAGATGCGAATTGACGCAGATGATATTATCAAAAACGCATACAATTTCATTGAACGTAATTCGTACTTGCTAAAATATCAGGATTTAACATTGTTTGAACATCAACAAAAATTATTCGGATTGTTTGATTCTGATGAACAAGTTGCTCCGAAATTGGTGTTGTATACTGCCCCAACGGGAACTGGAAAAACAATCTCTCCTGTAGGATTATCTGAAGGGAAACGCATTATATTTGTATGTGTAGCGCGTCATATTGGTCTGGCTCTTGCGAAAGCATGCATTTCAGTAGAGAAAAAAATAGCATTCGCATTTGGATGTAAAGATGAAACTGATATTCGACTTCACTATTTCTCGGCGGTGAATTATACTAAGAACCGGCGTTCGGGAGGCATTGGTAAAGTAGATAACAGTGTGGGTACAAATGTTGAAATTATGATTTGCGATGTCCAGTCGTATTTGACTTCTATGAATTACATGTTGAAATTTAATCCAGTAGAACAGTTGGTAACTTATTGGGATGAACCTACAATTACTATGGATTATGATGAACATGATTTACATAGCGTGATTCATCAAAATTGGAAAGAAAACAAAATACCGAACATGGTTTTATCTTGCGCTACGCTACCGAGTGAAGATGAAATAAAGAGTGTATTTGCGGATTTCCAGGATAAATTTGAACAAGCAGAGATTCATACAATCAAAAGTTATGATTGTCGTAAGTCAATTCCAATGATAAATAAACAAGGTTTCGCAGTGGTTCCTCATCTACTGTATGAGAATTATGCTGAATTGGTCGAGTGTGTACATTATTGTAAAGAGAATTTGACGTTGTTGCGATATTTTGACTTGAAAGAAATCATTCGTTTCATTGAATATGTTACAACAAATGAATTTGTACTACCTTGTGTAGAATTCGAGGAACATTTCCAGCGTATCGCAGATGTCACTATGAATTCTATCAAATTCTATTATTTGGAGGTCTTGTCGCATTGCAAACCTGAATCTTGGACTACGGTCTATAATTACATGAAAAATACACAATTGTCAAATTTCGATAAGGCAACGCAGAGTGGTTTTGGAGAAACAAAACTGAATACAAACCCAAATAGTAAGGGTATTTTGTTGACTACATCTGATGCACATACATTAACAGATGGTCCGACTATCTTCTTATGCGAGGACGTGAAGAAAATCGGCAATTTCTATATGCAACAGTCGAATATTCCAACTGTAATGTTTCAAAGTATATTACACAATATTTCAAAGAATGATGAAATCATCCACAAAATTACTTATTTGGAAAATGCGATTGCCAATAAAGAAACAAAGGTCGGTGCGGACAATGAAGAAACGAGTGCTCGTGAAAGTGGTCGGTTATGTCATGAATCGCAACAATGGATGAACCAAATCGAAAAAATGCGCAAAGAGATTAAGTTGATTTCGTTAGATGCGTCGCATGTACCCAATTCAGTTGCTCATCAAAAATTATGGACACCTGATAACGAAGTACGCGAAAATGCGTTTGTAGCATCATTGGACGAAGAACATACACGCACAATCATGTCGCTTAACATTGATAATCATCTGAAGGTATTATTACTTCTGGGTATAGGTATGTTTATCGAAAACGTGGATGTGAAATATATGGAGTTAATGAAACAATTGGCATCTGAACAGCGTTTATTCATTATCATTGCTTCGTCTGATTACATATATGGAACAAATTATCAGTTTTGTCACGGATTCATTGGTAAGGACTTGACGAAAATGACTCAGCAAAAAACACTACAAGCACTCGGTCGTATTGGTCGTAATAATATCCAACAAGACTATAGTGTGCGTTTCAGAGATGATAATATGATATCACAACTATTCAAACCTGCTGAACATAACGTAGAAGCAACCAATATGTGCAAACTCTTTTCAAGTGAGAATTAGAAATACTAAAAGTAGAATTGTAATACTGTAATAATACATATGTATTTTTTATTTACATTATCACATCATAAATGGTATGATAATTATTTTTTAGTGATATTAAATAATACTATGAGTAATATATAATACTATGCATCGTCGCGGATATCACGGTAGACGTCATTTTCATGGTAGACCATTTTATGGAGGTTGGAGAGGTTATGGTTATGGTCGTCCTTACTTAGGGGGATGGGGATATCGTCCTTTTATAGGATATCCTTATTATAACCCGATTCTTTGGTAAAATTTTGTAAAAAGTGCGCAATAAATATCCTGATAATATTATTGTTGCTGGTAATGTGGTGACCCGTGAGATGGTAGAAGCGTTGATTTTGTCGGATGGCGTGGATGTGGCAAAAGCGTTTGGCGCAGGAGGTGATTTCGTCATGGTAGGTGGACAATTCGCGGGACACGACCAACACCCAGGTGAAGTCATGGAAGATGAAAATGGAAAAAAGTACAAGGCATTTCACGGTATGAGTTCAGACAAGGCGCAAAATACACACTTTGGCAAAATGAATTCTTATAGAGCATCTGAAGGACGCGTGTTAAAAATACCTTACAAAGGCGATTTGAACACTACTGTTTTGGATTATTTAGGTGGACTGCGTAGCACATATACGTATATCAACGCACCTACGATTAAACAAATAGCTAAGTGCACCACATTTATTCGCGTTTCCCAGCAAGTTAACAATTATTTTGGAGGGAATTAAGAAGTTATTGTAAACTTTTTCTATATATATTATAGAAAAAGTATGAATTTAGTTTTAGATACAGACATCATATGTAATTTCATAGCAGGAGGATTATTAATTGCTGTATCTGGGTATATATCGAAATTTCATAGTCCATACGTAAGTGGTCTATTATACGGTTCTTTACCATTAGGGGCTTATTATTTATATTTGTATTCCATTTACAATGGAGGGACTAAGTCGAATTTTATAACGGATTTAGATAAGGGTCGCGAATTTGTAAACGGGTCCGTGATTGGTGGCGTTCTATGGGTGATTATGTTAGCGATGCTTTATCTGAATCTCCAGAATCCAATTAATATGGTTTTTATTTCGTCGATTCTATATGTTCTCTTTCTATGGTTACTTATGCCGAAACCAACGGAAAATTGAATCAATTACAATGGAATCAATCACAATGGAATCAATCACAATGGAATCAATCACAATGGAATCAAGCACAATGGAATCAAGCACAATGGAATCAAGCACAATGGAATCAAGCACAATGGAACAATTGACAATGGAATTAAGCAATATTGAATTAACCATATCTGAACCAAGCGAAATCAATGCTGAAAACCTGCATAATGCACTTCTAATAATGCCTTATTTTCGCAATCATGCGGCAGCAAGTGGGGCTGTTCATAACGTATCTAATCATGAGACCGCAGTCGAACACGTGTTTCGTCAACACGGTTTCGCAGAGGATAAGACAAAATTAACTAAAAATAAGGTCAACCAAGCTCTCGCTCACAATATTGAGGTCATTTCAAGAAATACATTCAAATCGCAACCATGCGGATCACATGAATCACCCGATTTCCTTGTGAATATGAATGGTAGAATGTTTGGATTCGAATGTAAGTCTACAACGAAAAAGGTTAGCAAACCACTTTATAATTCGGGAAGTGTCAAGCGGAATTTGATATATATATTCACCAATGAAATTGAGAACGCTACCACATTATATCTTGGTTGCGATATAATTACTCATGAACAAGAGAAAATCATTGCTGAACTTATTCAGAAGCAACGTGAGTTGCAAAGTGAATATAATAAGAAGCTATTGGATTTAGATACTAACAACAGAGGTATTTCGTATTATACCCGACCTATGATTGGTCAATCTGGTAAATCAGAGAAAACCAATTATTTTACACATGGAGATCGAAAAAAATGTGAAGATAATGTATTAAAATTTCTAATGACTTATGAATAAATAGGTAAAATGGTTTTCAATTCAGTTGTATTGATTGCGTTATTGCCAAAATATAATTCTACGAATTCGGTAGTTCTTTTATCTGTAAACGATTTAATTAATGATTTGTATTTTTTCATCAATTCTTTCTTGGAAATGTCTTTGTTATAACGAATATTGATAAGATGATTTTCTATCAAATAAGGTCCGCTCATGTCTACAACCGCATAGGAAAATATATATTTTCCTTTTCCATATCCACGGTTCAATACCATGGTCAATCCATTAACACCTTCTTTGCGTATATAATTTTTCTTCTTTGGGTCTTTGTATTGGGTTTGTACCAATTTATTATTTTTAACATCGCCACTATAGATTAATCTTGTTTGTTCTTTATCGTCAGTTAACGAGTCTTTTACCTGATTCCATACAACAGTACCAACATTCACATCGAACCCCAATTGCGATAACGTTTTTGAACCTTCGTATAGTTCTTTGATACGACGTGTATTCGAAATGCTATTGAATAATGTAGTAGTTGACGCATTCATGGTGAATTGGTCATTATGGTCCTCAGGTGGAGTCGTATTTTGAATAATAAATATAATTGTATCTTGTGCGGTTTCCATAAATAAATTCGCGTCACAATGGATAATATCGATAATTTTGTATTTTTCATAAATGTGATGTCGTAACAAAGAATAATATAGGCAATTTACAAAATTCTTAGGAAGAACGAATGCCAATATTCCATCTGTTTCTAAGAATTGAAGAGAATGAATAATAAATAGAGTGAAAATGTTTGGACGACCATCAATGAATTCGTGGAAAATTTCATCTACGTCACTTTTTTTCATCACAAAATATGGTGGGTTGCCAATAATCAAATCAAACTTTTTATTGGAATTCCATTTTAAATAATCTTGGTTAATAAGCGTTAATTGATTGGCCTCATACGTTTTGTTTTTAATGTTTTCGAAAATAGTATTGTTCAATTCAATTCCAGTGATATCTACATTTTGATAAGTTCGGTCAATTATATTTAAGAACTCACCAGACCCACAAGAAGGTTCTAATATGGTTTGGATAGTCGGGTTTTCTTTGTTTACTCGTTCAATTGTCATATTGATAATACTTTGTGGAGTAAAGAAAATACCCTCATCTTTTTTCGTTTTATTGTCGATTGACTTTGTGATTGACTTTGATAAATCTGTAAATTCGTCACCTTTCATGATAATATATATATATATATACATTAATACTTTTATATGGATTCAATTTTGTACATATCAGAAAAATAAAAAACAATATTGTTTTATGTTTGTATAAATTTTTATGTAAAAGATAACATTTCTTTAACGGTTTCAACAAATCCTCCCATATGACTCGTTTTTATTTCTCTTTTGTTAGGTGCTTGCGGTGGCTGAATTAGTTCTCTGTACATTCGGTCAATCGCGTACAACGTATATGTATTTTTGGTCGTTGAAGAAAATGGGAAATAAGGTCGATTCATTGGAATAAAATCTTTTACTAATTCGACAGTATTTGGTATAGACAGTGTTTCGTTTGATTGTGTATTCAATATAAAGATATCCAATATGTCGTCTTCCGTAAATACAGTATTTATTTTTATTTCTTCAAACAGCAATTCTCGCAAGTGTTTCATTGTAATATTTCCGTTGCATGTAACACTTAACGATTTACATGCAGTGGTGTTCAGGTCAAATGTGTAGTTCATGATTGTTTCGATGTTTGGTGCCTACAGATGGATTTCGATAATTTTTTTCAATTTTATCAAGAAATCTTTCCGATAAAGCATACGTAACGTTTATACCATTTGATTTGTTTTGGTGGTTGATTCAGACATTCAAGCGACGATAACATTCTATCTTGACTATAAGACCATTCCATTTTTGACTTGTTGTAAATATATTTACGTATATACTATTATCAGTATATTATTTCAATTTTACTTTTGAAAATGGGATAAACATAACACGTCATATACAGTAATAATGGAACAAGCAGAGTTAATATTGCGTATTGTTGAATTGGAAAAATTAAATCAGCAACTTCAAAACCAGTTGCGAGAAGCGAATGTCTATTTGAAAATGTATGAGGTGAAAAATAAAAAGGTGATGTTCAAAAGTAAATTGTAAAACGCATATAAAAATATCCTTACCATATATACTAACAATGTCCCAAGAAGAATTAATATTACGTATTGCCGAGTTGGAGAAACAAAATGAACAACTCAAAAATGAACTTGAAGAAACGAAGGTTCATTTGAAAAAATATACTGCACCCGCCAGCAGTAAAAAGTATTATCAAAAACATAAGGAAGAACATAAGCAACGGGTTCGGGAATATCAAAAGCGTACGAATTACAAAAGTGAATCTAAACATATACCAAGTACTGAACAGCGAAAAGAGTACAATCGACGAGCATATTTGAAAAAGAAAGAAAATGAACGATTGGAAAAAGAAAAACAAGAGAGTCAAGAAAACATTTAAGTATTTTTTAGTTAGTATTAAAAACTACTTAGAGAATTATCTATATATATATATTATATAGAAAATGACAACCAAGTGTATCGGAAAAGATAGAAATGATAATCCCTGTCGTAATAAGGGTATTCAAGATACGAAATGCTGCAAAATTCATCAATATATGAAGGATTATACAGATGATATGTTGAACAATTTAAGTAAATGTTCAGGATGCAAAAAACAATATTACTTGATAGATGGAGTAAAAACTTGTGAGAACTGTAAGCAACGTGGAAAATCAAGTAAAGAAAAACAAAAAGAAACAAAAGTATTATGTAAAGCGGAGAATTGTACATTCAAGAAAAGTGACGAAAATGATTATTGTATGAAGCATCAAATCAATATATTTATCGATGAAACACTTGCTTTGGGAAAGAAGATGTGTAAAAACTATGTGCGTGGTTGTAAAACACAATTGGAAAATGATTATTCAAAATCGTCTTGTGAATCATGCTTAGAAAAGGACCGTGAGAGAGATAGAAAACGTCGTGGAGGTAATGCTTCAATGGAATTGGATGATACGCACCAATTTTGCGGTTCTTGTTGTAAAACTTGTACAAAAGATATGTTTGAAGGAGAGAAAGGTTCTACGAAGACATGTTCTGTATGTCGTGAACGTAATAAACTTCAAGATGAAAAACGCGATAAGGAACATCGTAACGCAGTTGCTCGTATCGCAGAACAAAAACCAGAACGCAAAGAAAAGAAACAAGAATGGAAAGAAAATAATTATGAAAAAGTGGCATTGACTACTATGAATTATCGGCAAAGACAAATCGAAAATGATGTGGATGGCTATTTGAAGAAAAATGCTGAAAATGCGAAGCAATGGCGGGAGAATAACCCCGAGAAAGTAGTAGACAATAACGAAAACAAGAAAAATAACATGAAAATTCATAAATCAAACTACAAACGAAGTGCGGAATATAAAAATTTGGCATTTGAATTGAATGATACTGATTTTGAACGATTAACAAATGAGAATTGTTATTATTGTAGTATCAAAGAAGAAAACCGATTAAATGGTATTGACCGCAAAGATTCTATCATTGGTTATACATTGGATAATTGCGTAAGTTGTTGCACTATGTGTAATTATGTGAAAGGGAGTTATGATGTAGATTATTTCTATAAAAAAATAGAACATATATTAACTTATAATGGAAATATTAAAGGTAATTATTGTTATGAATTGATGTGTGATATTTCAGGTGCAACCTATAGTCAATACAAGTATAGAGCAAGAAAAAAGGGGCTCGCATTTGATATAACAAAAGAACGGTATAATAAAATGAGACAAAGCCCTTGTTATATATGTGGAAAAGAGGGCAATCGTATCCATAATAACGGCATAGATAGAATAGATAACCAACAAGGATATACAATTACAAACATACAAGCTTGTTGTTCAGAATGTAACTATATGAAACGCGATTATGATATGAATGATTGGATCAGTAAGATGAGTAAAATTTATTACAATAAGATTCAAGGCAAAAAAGAAATAGTAGATATAAAAAGTACTGAAAATAGTAAAACAAAATCAAATAAGAGGATTATACAAAACAAACAGAAAAAAACAAAAGAAGAAATATGTGAGACTGCAAGAATTAAAAAGCAGAAACAAAGACAGGCGTTGCGTGAAAAATACGGCAATGAGGAATATAAGAAAATGAAAGCAAAAGAACTCTCAGAATATCGTGCGAAAAAGAAAGCATCATCAAGTTAAATTCAAAATAATATTAGAATTTAATATTATTTTGAATTTGTTGGTCCCCCCCATTTATTAGATACATATTATTATTATGTAGGTCCCCGTACATATTGATAGTGTTTATGTTCTATTAAAAATAATTAAGTGTATGATTTTTAATTATTTTTAGATGTTTTTGATAAGATATTTAATGAATTTTTAATTTATAGGTTCCTTTATGTTGTAGGTCCCTATCCCAGCACGATTCTAGGCACTCTATCTAATTACTATACGCTATTCCCGCCATGCCGGACATCACACGGAGCACGTTGTAGTTAACCGCGTACACTCTGACCTTGGCGGTGTTGGTGCCAGAGACGGTGTTGGAGGAAAGGACAAGCTGGAGGACAGCGTTGTCAATGCGGGAGAAGTTGCAACTTCCGGAAGGCTGGTGCTCCTCAGGGCGAAGGGCGAAGGAGTACACGTTGATACCAGCGTCAGGGGCGCGGGTGTGGTGCTGGAAGGGCTGGACGGTATCGAAGTAAGATCCCTCACGCTCGGAGAAGCGGTCCTGGCCGTTAAGCTGAAGCTTGGCGGTCACAACGGGATTCTCACCCCAGCAGTGCATGTCAAGGGCGGTCTCGGCAAGCACGAAGGTACCGGCATCGGAGAGAGCAGAGCCAAGGGTGGCGGCATCAACACCGGACACATCGGCGGCCTCGTTCATCTGGAACACACCACCAGAGATGACACCGTTATCACCAGAGGTGGCGTTGTCACCACCGAAGGCGTGGATGGCGTTGGGAAGAGCATCAATGGCATCAGTGTAGTTGAAGGGCTGGGCACCGAGGGTCTTGTAAAGAGTGGAACCACCCTCAAGAGAAGAGCAGTAATCCACGTTGGAATCAGGCTGCACAACCCACACAAGCTCCTTACAGGGGTGGTTGAAGTTCAGCTTGATCTTGTTGGAAGAGGAACCGACAGACTCGTCACCGGTGAACTGCACCTGCTCGATGAGGTACTCATGGGGGTTCTGGGCCATCTTGCGACGCTCATCGGTATCAAGGAAGATGTAGTCCACGTACAGAGAAGCGGCAACCAGAGACTGCTGGTAGGCGGCGGCAACGGACTTGGAAGCACCGGAGGCATCAGCCAGGGTGTTCACGGCCCAGAGGCACTCACCGATGGGGCGGAAATCGATGTTGATCTTCACCTCGTGGTATTGCAGAGCAATGAGGGGAAGAGCAAGTCCGGGGTTGCGGCAGTACCAGAACTGAAGGGGCACGTAAAGGGTGGTCTCGGGGAGGGCGTTGCGGGGAGCGCACACCTGAGAAGGGGCAGAAGTGGAGGCACAGGGGCCAGACACAGCGGCGAAGGTGGGGTCGGTGATGTAGGTAAGCTGGGTGGTGTTACCGATCATCTTGTAGTAGCCGGACTGCTGCTCCTTGGAAAGGGTCAGCTGGTTCCAGATGTGCATCCAGTCGCCATACTGGCGGTCGATGCGCTGGCCTCCAACCTCAATCTCCACCTGGGCGATGAGCTGCTCACCAACGAAGTCCAACCAACGGGCATAGACGTCACCACTGGCGACGTCCTGGTTGATCTCAGGAAGAGTCACCTGAAGGTAGGTGCGGTAGGCAAGATCACCATTACGGGAGATAGTGCAGGTCACGCGACGGCCGAAGTCAGCCTGTCCGGAGAAGGTCTGCTCGATGGACTCCATCGCGAAGTTGGTGTGGCGTCTGTAAGACACCTTCCAGAAAGTGATTTCAGGGGTTCCAGTTAGGAACACGTCTTGGGCGCCATAGGCGACAAGTTGCATAAGTCCTCCAGCCATTTTGGATTATATATACTATTACAAAAGAAAATAATTTTGGAAAAAACACATTATTTCATTTTTTTATTGTCGTTTCATTTTTCCTAAATTATATCTTGTATACACACCACAATTGTAGTTTACTTGGAAAAATTACAATTCGCACTGCTTACGGTAAGTATTTGTAATTTTGTATTTTACAATTGTAACCACAATACATCACAATTGTAAAATAGTTTTTTTTGAACTAAATATATACATATCAATTGTCTAGAAAGCAATGTTCAGTAGAATTGCTTATTATGAAGTGTTCTAAATAGTTTTCTTCAAATATTTCGCGTTTGTTTTCATGTTTTTTCGTAAAAATGTATTTGTCGTTTTGTTTTTTTATTGACCATCCTTTTTCTAAAGCATTCGATAAAAATAATAATTTTTGTATAGCTTTCGGTGTAAGGTTGGCTTTTTCTATATCAATTTGATTGGATAACATTGCCCATATATATGTCTCAATAGACTTATTTTTTTCTTTGTCTACGAGTTTTCCTCTTATTTTTGTTATCCCGTTTTCGTTTTGTCATCTTCTTTTTTGTTTTTCTCCTTTTTCCTTGTCCTCTCATCGGTACCATTCTACTTGGAACAACGGCTTGTGTAGGAATGCTTCTGAAGGTATTTGAAATATTAAATAGGTTATCGAATCCTTTCTTCAATATTTCAGTTTCACTCTGTTTGTTCTCTTCTTGTATAGCATCTTTCAACCCCAATAATCCGGTTGCTGCTTCGACTTCTTCTTCGGTCGGTTCAACCACTGTCATCTTGGTTTCTTTTAATGCGATTAACGCGTTTGCTGCTTGTATTACATCATCCAAATAAGCTTGTTGCTGCGGTGTCATCATTTCTTTTTCTTCTTCTAATTCTTCTTTCTCATTTTCATATAATTTTATCAACTCTTCTATGGCGCTTTCTTTTTCATCTTCGTTCGCATTATTTACGTCATCAATAATATTCAGTAATTTTTGTAATGCTGATACTTCATATAAATTAAGTGTTTCTTCTATCGGTGCATTACGCAAATCATCCTTCAAACCATATTTTTCCGCGAATTCAAAGCGATATGACAATATATTATTATGTGTTAAATTAGTATTTTCTATAGTAATGTTTGGATTAATGATTAGGTCAGTATATTCTTTTATAAAAGTCGCTATTTCGTTATTTAATTCGTTCTCATTTAAAAACGATTGTATATCATTTTCTTTTTTTTGTATCTCCTGTTTTAAAATATTGATACCATTTTGTAATAATTTAATTTGACTCCTAGATGCGGTTCCCGTGCTTTCTACTTTTATCATATTTGTAAATACCAATCGCAATAACGCATAATTCATACTCATTTTACCCAAACTGTCGCTCTTACGTTCATCAATTCCGTTTGTTGTTGAATACATAAATACATCCTGGTAAATCATCCGTTCTGTAAATACATTCGCGTTTTTAGAGGGATTATTTAATCTATTCATTAATGCTTCTGGAACAACGCCGCTTAATTGCTGTATTTTTTTTACTTCAATATTATCATTAAACAATGACTTCAATAAATAATTACTATCTACAATTGTAGTTGCGTTACTTACTATCAAATTGATAAGAATCTGCCCTATTTCATTATAAGAAATTATACGTGTTTGTAACATATCTAATGGTGGCAACGGTTGCTCTATTCCTTGAGCATTATACAAGGTATTTTGGTCTACGGATTTCAATATGTTTGATAAAATACCGAGATAAAATAGTCCCTTCGATTGGTTTAATGATTGTGATAAATACTCAATAATTGGGTTTATCTGATTATCACCAATGCTAATAGTGCGCTGATTTACCCAGGCATTTTTATTCATTTTATTGATTTTGTTTTTTAATATTTGACAGTAAGATAGATCTCCTTTGTATATAGTGTTTAATATGTTCTTTGTGTTGTTATAATGTAAGGCGAACACTTCATCGTTTCCTTTTCTTTTTGTTGTTAAAAAAGATTTATCTGATTTTATTTGGTTACAACATCTATGAGACCAAGCGTATTCTAAATTATGCTCTGGGGATATATTTTTTTTGTCAACAGATGCTTTGTATAGTTCTAACAATAAAGAACCTTGATATACGGGCAATATGTGCTCGCATTCCGGTGGAAAATCATTTACATTATCGTCTATTAACTTCAACCCACAAATATAGCAAGGTGTATTATTATCCCATTTCCCTATCACATTGACACATTGTGTAGTTGGACTACTAGGCTCCCACCAATCGCGGGCTGTTATGAATTTCATCTCTGGAAATTCAGTTTGTATTTTGTATATTTTTGTAAAAGCACGTCTGGCTTCTAAAGATATTAAATCATCCAATGAAAACACTTTTTTTGTATACAATTCTTGTGATTTAGATGGTCTACTGGATTCGGTGTCTGTTTCTATGAATGTATCAGCTTTCCTTTTTCTCGACATATACATTATTACATTATTTATATTATCCTTATTCTTAAAAATTAACATAAAAACACTCTCGTAGATATATCCAAAAATATCAAATATGTCTTCATCGAAAGTGACCAAAACATCAGTTCACACGATTGATGAAAAACATACGGAAATAATTAATGAAATTAATCATAACCACGAAACGGTTATACCTGAATTGTTAAAAGAAAAGAGTCGACTCAAAGATTATATACGCTCATTGAAAAAATCTCAAATAGATGACTATATGGAAACACGTGACCGGATTTATGCGATACAAGACGAAATTGCTGTTATGAAACAACAAAAAAAGGATTATTATCTCAACAATTCAAAATATATTTTTGACTATTTTGAACAAAAAAAACAAATCTCGGCAAATGAAACACCGAATCCACATTCAGAAGTAATTAATACATTCTTTAAAATCAAATCAAACACCTCCGATGCTGCTAATCCGCAAAGTGCCAAATACGTTAAATCTAAAAAATATTATCAAAATTATTGGAAAAATGTCTGTAATGATAATTATAACATGCAAGATTGTATAATTGCTTCAGATGTATGTCAAGTATGTAATAAAGGTGAAATGATCCCCCAAGACGAGGAAGGCATCCTAATTTGTAATAATCCTGAATGTGCGAAGTTCATCACGTATATTATCGATGGCGCCAAACCAAACAACAAGGACCCACCTAACGAAGTATCCTATACCGCTTATATTCGATTGAATCATTTCAAGGAAATTTTATCACAATTCCAAGCAAAAGAAACAACACAAATACCAGAAATAGTCATAGATGCGATTAAAGCGCGTATCAAAAAAGAGCGCATTGAAGATACGTCTACATTGAATTACAACAAAATGCGGGACATATTGCGTAAATTAGGTCTGAATAAGTATTTTGAACATATTCAATACATTAATTCTTTGTTTGGGATTAAACCACCTGTAATGAATGAGGAACTACACGAAACATTATGTGTGTTATTTATCGAAATTCAAAAACCTTGGGCTGTACATTGTCCAGCAAACCGAACTAACTTTTTCAATTATACATATACGTTGTACCAATTATGCAATTTGTTAGACCAGACTCAATATTTACCATATATTCCGATGATGAAAGACCGCGAAAAACAATTGGAACAAGATATGATTTGGAAAAAAGTATGTGATGATTTAGACTGGGTCTTTTGTCCAACTGTGTAATTTTATACATATGTAAAATCTATTTAGAATTATAATTATATTTTACACTACGATTATGCTATCTTGTGAAGAAAAAGAGTTTGTCAATCTTTCTTACAATAATACGAATGAATATCGCAAAGAAATAAGACGTATATTTTGTATGGACTCTTCTAATTATCCAGACATAGATGATTCTATTGATATTGAGAGCAAAGATGAGTTAGAATATGACGAAAAAACAATGTCTGTAGCATTAGACCGAATTTATGCAAACACCAAGGACCATCCAACATTCAAAGAAATATTTGAAAAATCGGCAGGATGTATGTTTTCTATCGACCCCGAAATTGGATTAGCGGTTTTGTGCAGTTATGACTATTTAGATGTCTTCATTCCGTGTTATAGAGAATATATGCTTACTGGTGTATTTGATACAACAAGCATATATTATGTAAATTTGTTTAACAAACTATATGAATAAATGATGATGAAATTTACTCTTCTTTATTAGCCTCTGCCTCTGCGTCAGCCTTCT
>Ga0233435_1001026_pt1 | contig 29272 bp, 37 predicted proteins | sample SI_122_August201_3_FD_182735 | JGI IMG/M metagenome (GOLD analysis project Ga0233435, IMG submission 182735) | Seawater microbial communities from Saanich Inlet, British Columbia, Canada - SI_122_August2016_135_MG | ecosystem: Environmental > Aquatic > Marine > Inlet | place: Canada: British...
ATTGAGACTTGAAACAGCCTTAAAACTGGAGGTTCCTTTTTTAGTATCTAAACACTGCATACCAGGCCCTAGAAACCAACCTTAATATCCCTAGGACTCTGTATCCGATATCAGCTATCATGAATTATGAAAAAACTTTTAGGGATCATAGTTCTGGGTTTGTTGTTAAATGGAAATGCTTTTTCCAAAACGATAAGTAGTTATAAAGATCTTGATTTAACATCAAAACCAAAAAAAGTATTATCTAAAAGTAAAACAAAATCTCTATGGAATGCATATAAAAAAGCACCAAAATGTTTTGAACATCCCACATATGGAAACGGTGTTGGTTATAAACTTAAAAAAAAATCCAAAGATTATTTTATAAACAACTCATGGACATCTCCATTTTATAAATATGAAGATGACAGTAGACATAAGGCAATATTAGAAGATCCTTTACCAAAACCAATTATAACAGTAAATCTTAATGAAGATTATGGTGAAAGACAGTCTGAAGCAGATAGTGCCATAAAATTTTTTCAAAAAGCTGCTTATGTAGCAAGGGTTGGAAATTCAGTTAAGGAAGTTGAAAAAATAAAAACTGTATTATTAGACTGGGCAAATAATAATGCTTTAAAAGAAGGTATCAATGTTTCTTGGGGCAGTAAACCTGTTGATTATCAAATGATGGTTTTAATAAATTCAATATTAACTACCACAGCAACAATTGCAGAAAATTTTGACGCAAAAGAAAGACAGATTTTAGGACCTTGGATGAATAATTTAATTAATAAGGTTGCAAAAAGTAAATGGAAAGATCGACAAGATAATAAAGCTTATCAAACATCATATATAACTTTAATTTGGAGTTTAATGGTGAATGATTTAAATGCAGTTCAGAATTCAATTGATGTAGCAAAATTAGCTGTTCATGACATGAGACCTGATGGAAGTTTTCCAATTGACACACAAAGAGGTGGAATGGGAATTGATTATAATAATAAATCCTACGGATATCTTTTAATGACTGCATCATTATTGAAAGATAAAACTGGCCTAGATTTATTTTTATACAATGTTGATGGGAGAAGCCTGCACAATGGAGCTGATTTTGTAATTAAAAGCATTAAAGAGCCATCTAAAATAAATTCAATTTATGCTATTTCATGTCCAGACGGTGGCGATAAATTTGGAACTATTGAAAAACCATCTACTTACTTTATTGAAATTGCAACTAATACAATGGTTTATGCAAATAAATTTCCTGAGTATGTAAATTCTGATTTTATACTTAAAAAATATAAGGATACATTTAATAATAAATATCGAAATCATTTACTTAGATCCGAACCCTCGGAACTTTTTACACTTCATCCAATGCTAATAACTAAATAAATGAAAAAACTTTTAGGGATAATAGTTCTGGGTTTGTTGTTATGAAGTTATTTATTGATTGGCATAAAAAATATATAGAATGGTGGAAGAGAAAATTAAAAATTTCTAATTATGAAATTGTTTGGATATCTTTTATTAAGGGATTGATTATTGGTTTATTGATTTATCATTTTTTTATCAATTAAATAAAAACGTCTAGCTACCACCACAAAGCAACAGGCAACGGGAATTACAGACAATTGACCCATAAAAACCAACCCTAATACACCTAAGACTCTGCGTCCGATATCATATATCGTTAAGTATGAAGAAACTTTTTGCATTCGTAATGGTTGGATCAAACGATCTTAATAAATCTGGTAAATTCTACGATGCAGTTGCTATTTATCTTGGAATTATAAAAGTAAAAACTACAGACAAATTTATTTCTTATGCCCAAAATAATAGCCCTGAAGAAATAGAGTTTTATGTAACAAAACCCCATAATAAAGAAGCAGCTACTTATGGTAATGGCACAATGATTTCATTTATGGTTGATTCAACTAAAGCAGTTGATAGCTTCCATGCCAGTGCACTAGAAAATGGTGGCGTTAATGAAGGATTACCAGGAATAAGAACTGATGGAAATTATTATGCTTATGTACGTGATCCAGAAGGTAACAAAATTTGTGCTAGATATAATTCTAAATAAATGAAAAAACTTTTAGGGATCGTGGTTTTGGGTTTGTTACGTTATATTAATCACTATAAATTATGAATTCGATATTGTTTTGGATGTTAATATTGTTGGGATCTGGATTATTTGTTTATTTAGTTCCTTATAGAAACATTAAAATTATTCAAAAATTACAACAAGAAAGTCTAGAAAAATTAGACAAGATCATAGAACTCTTAAAAAAAAATTAAATCTACATAGAAAAATTATAAATTATCTAATAAGATAGATCAGAGTTAGAAAGGAGGGTACATGATATCAATTCGTTCATTAGGTTTAACAACAGGTATTTTTGGTGCGTGTTCTATGTTTATTTTAGCATGGTGGTTAATATTAACTGGTAATGCAGAGGGTCCCGTAACTTTGTTTGAAAGAATATATATAGGTTACAGCTTTACTCCTATGGGAAGTATTATAGGAGCCGCATGGGGCTTTGTAGATTGGGGAATTGCTGGAGTAATTTTTGCTTGGTTATATAATAAAATAAATAATAATTAGCACAACAGAAACATGAAAAAACTTTTAGGGATCGTGGTTCTGGGTTTCTTATGAAACGAAATGGTTTTACATTAATAGAACTCCTAGTCGTTGTAGCCATCATCGGTATCTTGGCTGCAGTAGGGACGGTTGCTTATACGGGGTATACCAAAGGTGCAAAACAAAATGCAGCAAAGAGTAACCACAAACTAGTAGTTAAATTTGTAACCGCAACTATGTTAAAGTCTACTTTAAATGATGGTTATTTTGAAGGGATGTACGAAAACAATGGCTGTCAAAATACAATTAACAAAAAAATGACACCCAGTACATTAAACGGAGTTTCAAATAAATTTATGACACATTTACGTTGCCTAATTAAGACTCATCCATTTAATAATTCTACGTATCCAGCAGTTAATTGGGGTCCAAAAGGAATTTTAGGATCAGTTGAATTTCAAAATGAATGCATAAGTTCAAAACCAGTGCTTCAAATAGATACCATATGGAATGATAAAAATGAAAAATTAACAAATCAAATAGCTATGTCAGATTATAATGTTACATGTTGATAGAAATTTTAAAGGCTTCACATTAATAGAACTCCTAGTCGTTGTTGCCATCATCGGTATTTTAGCTGCAGTAGGGGTGGTTGCTTATACCGGGTATACGAGCGGTGCAAAAAGAAATGCCACAATTGCTCAACATAAAACGGCTGTAAAGTTTATCAAAAATAATTTGGGTTTGTGTGACGTTCAACAGGGTGGAAATTTACAATTAAGTTCTACAAGATCCATAAATTGCAATTTAACTGCAAACAAAAGTAACATTAAAAATTTAAATAATATTTTAATAGGACATTTCCTAGATATAGGTTGGAAAAATCCTTATGGTGAAACTGCTGCAGTAATTTATGCAGGTACAAATAGTTCTCAAGATAGAGAAGGAAGAATGAGAATTGATGAAACTGAATGTCCAGGTGGATATGGTAATGGCGCAAGAATTGTTCTGTGGGTTAAAACTGATAAAGATTATTACCCAACAATAATTGAAAAAGATGGATGGTGTAAATAATGCAAAACCAGATAGTCTTAATGGAATAAAAAAAAATTTTTATATAAATAAGTAAATAAGTCAAATTAGCTCTTCAATCAGCATTATAAATAAAAAAGACCAGAAGAGTAGGAAGGGCGTTCCATCAGCCATGTGCCATGAACGAGGCTTCTAGAGTTAAAGCACTCTCTAGTACTCTGAGGGTTGCATTAGCAACTATTGATTTAGAATAATATAGTATAAATATAATTTCTAATTTTAAATTGATATGGATCCTATTGTTTTTACTGCTGTTATTTTAGCTTCAATTTTGCATGCAACATGGAATGGAATGGTTAAAAATCATTCAAATAAAGTCATTGCTGTTTCAGCTGTTATGTTTGGGCATGTTCCAATATCAATTATAGCAGTAATTTTCCTCCCCATGCCATCTTTTGAGTCTTTACCATATATAATTATTAGTGCGTTTATTCACCAAGGTTACAATTGGTTCTTATTAACATCTTATAGTTTAGGTGATTTAACAAAAGTTTATCCTATAGCAAGAGGGTCAGGTCCAATTGTTGCAACAATAATATCAATTTTTTTTTTAGGATTAGTAATAAGTAAAGCTTCAATAATTTCAATAAGTCTTGTTTGCGTTGGTATAATAACCATCAGTCTTTTTGGTTATAAAGTTAAAAATAATTTAAATATTATTAAATACTCTTTAATGACTGGTTTTTTTATAGGCTTATATTCAATTATTGATGGTTATGGTGCAAGAGTTAGTTTATCTGCAATAAGTTATATGAGCTGGGTATTTATACTAAGTGCAGCCATGTTTCCGATACTCTTAAAAATTCAAAAACATGATAATATTTTTAGAAACGTTATTAATGAGGGCAAATCTATTTTTTGGATTGGTGGATCTTTATCTTATTTAGTCTATGGCGTTGTTGTTTGGGGATTTACTAAAGCACCCATACCAATGGTTAGTGCCTTAAGAGAAAGTAGTATTGTATTTGCTATATTCATTGGGTTTTTTTTCTTAAATGAGAAAATTAGTTTAGCTAAAATAATTTCAATTTCATTAATTTTTGTAGGCGTTGTAGGTTTAAGAATATATTAAAGAAAATTACATCAATTAAAATTTCAACTTAAATATTAATAAGAAAAAATTTTAAGTAAGTAAAATTATTTTACAGATTGCATTACCCAAATTAATCATTTAAGTTTTATTTTAAAGTAACAAACTCTTCAGAAGATGTTGGATGAATGGCTGTTGTGTTATCAAAGTCTTTCTTGGTCGCTCCTGCAGTTAAAGTGACTGCTAAACTTTGAATAATTTCAGGACTGTCTTGGCCTAGCATATGAATTCCTAAAACTTTATCAGTTTTTTCATCCACTAGTAATTTCATTAAAATTTTAGGTTTTTTAGCAACAAAAGTATATTTCATCGGTGAAAATTGAGTTTTAAATGTTTTAATCTTAATTCCTAGTTTTAGAGCTTCTTCACTGGTTATACCAACCGTAGATAAAGGCGGATCTGTAAAAACAGTTGAGGGTATATTTTTATGTGAAGCTGACCTTTTATTATTACCAAATTCAGTATCTGCAAAAGCATGACCTTCTCTGATTGCAACTGGAGTTAAGTTAATTCGATCTGTTACATCACCTATTGCATAAATATGATCAATATTTGTTTGTGAAAACTCATCAACAATAATTGCCCCATTTTTTTTCTGTTGAATACCAGTTTTATCAAGATTGAGTTGATCAACATTGGGAGATCTTCCTAGAGCAGATAAAACGCATGCTGCTTTTATACTGGGTCCTTGCCGCATTTTTATTTCTAATCCTTCTTTTGCTTCAATAATATCCTCAATATTTGCATTAAATTTTATATCAATTCCTTTTTTGATCATTTCATCTTGTAGTAAGTTAGTTAAATCTTGATCAAAACTTTTTAAAATTCTTTCACCACGGTAAATTAAAGTTGTTTTAACTCCTAAGCCATTCATGATACAGGCAAATTCAACTGCAATATAGCCACCACCTAAAATACAGATATCTTTAGGAAGCTCTTTGATATGAAAAATATCATCTGATGTCAGGACTTTCTCTTTTGCGGTATAAACAGGCTTGTTACAAACCCCACCTGACGCTATTAAAATTTTTTTTCCTTTAAATTCTTCATTGTTTATTAAAATTATCTCTGAATCTTTAAATGAAGCATAACCATCTATACGATCAACCTTATTTTTTTCTAAAATAGATTTGTAAATATCGTTTAATCGTTCAATTTCTTGATCTTTATTTTTTATTAATGTTTGCCAGTTAAAAGGAATTTGTTCTGGAACTTCCCAGCCATAAGATTTAGCAGTATCAAAATCACTATTAAACTGAGCCGCATAAGTGAATAGTTTTTTTGGAACACACCCCCTATTAACACAAGTACCCCCATAATTTAAACCTTCAGCAACTAAAACTTTAGCGCCATAATTGGATGCTATTCTTGCAGCTCTTACACCACCTGAACCGGCACCAATAACAATTAAGTCGTATTCTTTCATATAAAATTATTATTTTTATTTAACTTAGATAAGGCCTGGTTTACATTTTTTTCATTTTCAACTCCCCATTTAGCAATATTTGATATTATTGCTGTTAAGGTTCTGCCAAAAGTTGAGATTGAATACTCTACTTTAAGAGGAATGGTTTTATAATCTTTACGATTAATTAAACCGCTAGCTTCAAGTTGCTTTAATTGCTGCACTAACATCTTAATAGTAATATCAGGCATTTCCTTTTTAAACTCACCAAACCTGTAAGTACGAGTTAATAATTTCCATAAAATACAAATTTTCCATTTACCACTTATTACTTCTAGACTACGTTCTACGAGACATGATGATGTTATTTTTTTCATTATTTTAATTAGCTTTTTTTTTAGATAAAATTATTCCCCATAAAATTATACCCACAAACATAGTTAAAAGAGGAAGCAATATATAATCTGTATAACCCAACCAAGTTGCTATCCCCAATGAGGTGAAGATAATTACAAGTAGAGGTGTGAAACAACAAACCGCTGTAACTAGCATTCCAATAATTCCAATTTTAAGTATTTTTCTATCTTTAATTTTATTCATGGTTACTAAAAGGTAAGTACTTGTTAAATATTCTATATGAGCTTATATGATACTATAACAATAACATGATGTCAAAAATATTAGTTAGCCCTATGACCTCCATTAAAATATCTTTGGCATCATTGAAAAGGAAAATTAGTGAATAAAGTAGAAATGTACACCCGTGCTACTTGTGGATATTGTAAAGCAGCTAAATCATTTTTAAATGATCATAAGATTAAGTTTAAAGAATACCCCGTAGGTGAAGGGCATAACTTAGAAAAAATGCTATCACGTTCTTCAGGAAGTAAAACTGTTCCTCAAATATTTTGGAATGACAAACATTTGGGTGGTTATGATGAAATGATTGAAGCATTCAACAACAAAAAAATCATTGTAAATAAGGAGTTAAAATAGATATGCATAATGAAGTAAAAAAAGACGACTTAAAAAAATTTACCTTATCAGGTTGTCCAACTTGCTTCATAGTTGGTGGGTCGATAATGTTTTTCAGAGGTATATTTAATTACATCAAAAAAGTTTTATTTTTCAAAACAACAAGAGATTTTTAAATAAAGCAGAATACTATTCAAATAATTATTATTAAAAAAAAGATAACAACAATCACCACTGAAGAAACTTTTTACCCAAGATACTTCCAACAAGTGATAAAGTAAGAATGGAAAAAATATAGTACACAAAAATATAGAGTACAGAATCTTTATCACAATGAAGCGCGTAAGCGGTAGCAGCCAGTGTGGACGAGCTCAGTCCAGCAAGAAAACCTAAAAACATGGGCCGATCTGATGCGGTCTTGGATAACCAAAATTTCCATGTCATACCCATCACCATCGCTCCACCGACTAAAATGATTAGTATACAGGTGATTGCTGATTTGGCATTTAAACTTTGAATCATTGCTTGAAAAGAATACTCACTTATCTGCGAAGTAATTTGCCAAAGCAGTATCAAAAATCCTAATAACACAGGTATAATATGTTGTTTCTTGATAGAACTACCAGGTCGTGAAAGATCCGTGATCATAAGAATGCTGCCAAACCAAATAAAAAAAAATATGCTAGGCTTCCAGAACATAGCACCTGTTTGCATGGCATTAATATAATCACCCCGCAGCCCAATTAAACCTAATATCAGAGCCGCTATCATTACAAGGCAGCCCGTACAATGCATCCATAACATTCTATTTGCAAGAGGCTTTTTAGGTTTAAGGTCACCTACAAGTTTCTCAATGAATGGATCAATCATAATGTACCTCCTTGAGGCGAGAAGTGATCATGTTTTTCATACCACGGTGAACCATTATTTTGACGTTTGATGGACTATACCCAGTTTTTTTGCTTACTTCATTGATGCTCATTTCCTGCAATTTAACCATTCGGATAATTTTCGCTTGTATGGAAGGTATAAGTTCAAGAAGTGTTTTGATATCATGCTTGGCGTATTCATCCCTCTCATATTCCTGAGACGGGAATTCTGGATCCAATTCCATTTCGATATATTTTAAATTTTTTCGCATATGATCAATCCATCTATGACGCGCTACTGCAGATATCCATGGCCCAAAAGGATAATCTGGATTATAAGTCTGTCTTTTCGAGTGTAAGCTCATCAACGTATCTTGTACCAAGTCCTCTACAGTGTTTTTATGTACACGCTTCATGAAATAGGCCATCAACCATGGTCTTAGATCAGTCAGCAGCAAGCGATAAGCGTTTTCGTCTCCCATAAGGGCAGCACGTAGCCACTCATCCCACTTGTTACTATTATTATACGTTGTCATTGGTTAATGGTTACATTTTTATAAAAAAAAATTTTTTATTTTTATAGGTGGAACCTAGCGGGTCCTCCACCTTATTAACATCTATGAACACTCCTTTAATGTTATTTAAGGTAACAGCTTAATAAAGAATAAGTTTTTTGTATATGAAAAAATAATTTATTAAATAGATTGGAAGATCTATGACGTATTTAAAAGAAAGCTGCAAAGCCAAAAAAGCATTAATATTAATAAAAATATGGTGTTTATAGAGGTTCTTATATTGAGTTACTACGTTTTCCAATAGTTCTAAAAAAATTATAAATATATGTAACCAAACAGAAACTACGCCGTACTAATATATATACAGATTGTCCATGGTGGGCAATCTACCATAAAAAACTATAAAACTAATGAAAGGAAAAAATATGAATATATCAAAATCTCTTATGACTGTTGCCGCTGTTGGTACTTTTGTTTTGGGTACTGCTCTTATGGCCCCTGATGCATACGCTAAAGAAGGTTATGAAAAGTGTGCTGGTATCGCGAAAGCTGGCTTAAATGACTGTCAAGCCAATAGCCATAGCTGTCAAGGGCAAGCCAAGATAGATGCAGATCCCGCATCATGGGTTTATGTTCCAAATGGTACTTGTGCCAAAATTGTTGGTGGTAGTGTTATTTAAATATAATTAATTAAAGTTTAGGAGCTTCCATTATGCAACAACACGCGCTTGAACAATCTGGTATCGGCCTGCGAGCGCCGCATATGCGGGAGCTTCTTACTACTAAAGTTTCAATAGGTTTTTTGGAAGCTCATTCAGAAAATTATTTTGGTGGTGGCTTAGCTAGAAAACAAATTAGAAAAATTGCAGAAATGTATCCGGTGACGTTGCATGGAGTCGGTCTCTCACTTGGACGTGCAGACGGCTTAGATCAAGAGCATATCAATCAAATTAAATCTCTTGCCTATGAAATCAACCCTATTTTTATTTCTGAACATCTCAGTTGGAGTGGTTATAGCCACTCTCATGTTCCAGATTTACTACCAATCCCTTTTATTAATGAAGCACTTAATGTTTTTGTCGATCACGTTAATGAGTTTCAAAATAAAATTGGGAGACAAATTTTAGTGGAAAATCCTTCTAACTACCTAGCTTTTGCAAAGTTAAATTATACAGAGACAGAATTTTTGAATACTCTGGTTGATCGCACTGGTTGTGGGCTTTTGTTAGACATCAACAACATAGCTGTCAGCTCATATAATCTGGGCTATGACCCGGTGGCCTATATTGATAAAATTAAAGCTGATGGTCGCGTAAAACAATTCCATCTAGCAGGATATCAAATCAACCAACTTGAGAACGGTGAAAAAGTTTATCTCGACACCCACGGCAAACCTGTCTATCCCGAAGTTTGGAAACTGTATACTCACGCACTGCACCGATTTGGTGTTATTCCAACACTAATTGAATGGGATACAGATATCCCTTCACTTGATATTCTAGTGGCTGAAGCGGCGAAGGCTGACAAATGTTTACTTCCTCATAAAAGGAAATCACAATGACATCGCTAAATGATATACAGGCAGCTTTCATTCATGATATCTACACCGGTGAACGAACGAGCGTTGTCTATCTTGACAAAAATCTAACTTCAACTACGCGTCTTGATATTTACCAAAACAACACCATTCTTGGTCTTACAGATATATTGGCAAGCGCCTTCCCAATTGTAAAAAAAATTGTAGGTGAAGAATTTTTTAAAACCATAGCGCGGTATTATATTAAAAGTCATCCGCAGCCTTCCGGAAATCGTCATACCTTTGGTGTTGATTTAGAAATATTTCTTGATGGGTTTAAATTAGCCGCTTCTCTCCCTTATCTGCGAGACGTCGCTGCATTAGAGTGGGCTTATTTTCAGGCGACACTAGCTGATGAGGCTAGCTTGCTTAATTTTCAATCCTTGACCTCAGAAATGTCAATCAACCCTACATTTGTGCTAGCCATTCACCCTAGTGTTCATATTGTGCTACAAAAATTCAATGCACTTGATATTTGGCAGGAACACCAAAAAAAAGAAATTGACTCTATTGAACTCAAATCAAAAACTCATCAGTTAATCATTTGGCGTGGATTAAATGATTCTATTCTTATGCGTCCAGTTTCAGATATTTTATCAACGTTAATTGCACATAGCCAAAAAGGTATAACTTTCAACGAGGCGATGATTGCCGCAAGCAACGGTGTAAACAATATCAAAAAATTTCAACAGGAATTCGCAGAGGTTCTAAGCCTTGGTGTTTTTTCACAAAAAAGAAAGGAAACTCTTTAATGATAAAATATGCATCTTCGATAATGAGCAAACTCACAGCTAAATCAAACTGGCTTCAGTCATTTGCATTGTTAACAGCAAGGTTTTGGATTGCTAAAGTATTTTTTATATCGGGTCTGGTAAAAATTAAAAGCTGGGATTCAACTATCATGCTTTTTAAAGATGAATATAATGTTCCACTTATATCGCCAGAGTTTGCAGCCTATATGGCGACCGCAGCAGAGCTATCATTACCTGTACTGTTAGTACTTGGTTTGATGACACCACTTGCGGCCATGGGACTTTTTATTATGACTATGGTAATTGAAATTTTCATCTACCCAGGTACAACCGATCACTATCATTGGTTGTTACTTTTAGGGATTCTTATCACGCATGGGAGTGGTAAGATTGGCACTGATTTCTGGCTCTTCAGAAAATTTGATGATTGTGCTACGGATAAAATCCAAAATAATGAGCTAAATAAAAAAAATTATGAATAAAAATAATGCTTCAAGAAAAGAGTGTCTTTTGCTGAAGCTAAAACAATATCAAATACTTTAAATATTTTTTATGATTAAAATTACTAAAGAAAAATTATTAAAGGCTTCTATAGCAGGAATTTTTTCTACAATAACTATTGGGTTTCTTGCATTGCTAACTTACAAAACACCTTTTGGATTATTTTTAGCAGCCTCATTTGGTGCTTCTATGGTTTTATTATATGGATTCCCAGAGAGTCCATTTTCTCAACCTAAAAATATATTCTTTGGACATTTTTTAACAACTCTTATTGGAATTATTTTTGTAAATTATATTTTTTTACCAATATTTATAAATATAGCACTAGCTGTGGGTCTTGGAATTTTCTTTATGATTATTTTAGATGTTGTTCATCCGCCTGCAGGAGGAAATCCTATTATGGTTATTATTGGTGGAGTTTCCTATGAGTACTTAATTAACCCTATAATTTTTAGCTGTCTGATAATTTTACTATTTGGAATAATTTTGAATAAATTTATTTTAAAGAAAAATTACCCGCTAGTGTCTAATTTTATGAATTCAAAATATAAAATTTTAAATTACAAACCAACAACAAATAAGGAGTTAAAATGACAGGTAATTGTACAACTTTGAACATTAGTTCATTTAATGAAACAAAAAAAGCAGTGGAACAAGATCCAACCAAAGGAAAGGGAGAGTTTAAAACAATAACTACCTGGAAAGATGGAGCTTTAGCAGAAACTACTGCAAGAAGTTTTAAAATTAAAACTGATGAACCCACTCCTTTAGGTGGTGGCGATACTGCTATTGACCCTATGGAATTAATTTTAGGAGCACTAGGATCGTGCTTAACAATTGGTTGGGTTACTCAAGCAAATTTAAGAAAAATAAATTATAAAAAACTTGAAATTGAAGTAGTTGCTCCTTTTGATTTAAGAGGTTATTTTGCATTAGATAAAAAGATACGTCCTGGCTTTGGCTCTCTTCAATACAATGTTAAAGTAGAATCGGATGCTGATAAAAAAACATTGGAAGAAATAAAAATTGCCGCAGAAAATACCTCACCCATGTTTGATAATATATTAAACAAAACAGAAATTAAAGGAAATGTGTTTTCTAAATAAAAATATATTATCGGTTATGAAAAGTTCATTAAAATCCACAATAGTAAAACTTTAAAAATATTAATTTCATGCAATTTAATTTTCTTATTAAATTATTTCTTATTTTGTTATTTACTTCTGTTTCTTCTTATTCGTTTAATTTAAAAAATGCTGCAAACGAATTTCCTAAAACAGATTTTGATAAAAAAACTATTAATTTAAATGAAATTAAGTCAGGAGGGCCTCCAAGAGATGGAATACCACCCATTGATAATCCTAAATTTGTAAAAGAAGATAAAGATATCCAATTTAATGAACCTGTGATTTATCTAGAGATAAATCAAGAAGCAAAAATCTACCCTATAAGAGTTCTTACTTGGCATGAAATAGTAAATGATACGATTGGAACAATCCCTGTTTCCGTTACATACTGTCCTTTATGCAATGCTTCAATTGTATTTGATAGAAGATTTGCGGATATAGTTTTAGATTTTGGTACTACTGGTAGATTAAGAAAATCTGATCTTGTAATGTATGATCGCCAGACAGAGACTTGGTGGCAGCAATTTACAGGTGAAGGAATTGTTGGAGAATTTTCCGGCAAAGAACTTAAAAAAATTCCATCGATGTTAATTTCATACGGTGAAGCTTTAAAGATGATTAAAGATCAAAATTTAAAAGTGCAAATATTAAAAGGAAATGGGGCTAGAGCATATGGCAGTAACCCCTATGTAGGGTATGATCAATCATCTTATCCTTTTTTATACGATGGAACTCTTCCAGCTGATATTAATCCTATGGAGTATGTTATAGTAGTTGAGAATAACGCTTACACCTTACAATCAATAAGCAATAAAAAAGAAGTTATAATTAAAGATATAAAAATAACCTGGAAAGAAGGATTGAGCTCTGCTCTAGAAAATAATAAAATATCAAATGGTAGAGATTTGGGTTTTGTTAGGGTTCAAAAATTAATTAAAGGAAAATATGAAGATATTGTCTATGATTATACATTTGCCTTTGTCTATCATGCTTTCCATAACGGAGGAAAAATAATAAATGTTGATACCTAGAATAAAAGTTCCTAACCTTAAATTTCCCTTATTAAACGAGGGAGAGTTTGATTTATATAAGGAAAATCCAAAAAGTTTTAATTTAATAGTCTTTTATAGAGGACTGCATTGTCCACTATGCTTGTTACACCTAAAAGAATTAGGAAGACTACAAAAGGACTATCAGGAAAAAGGTGTTGAGATAATAGCTATTTCTTCAGACACTAAAGAGAGAGCAGAAGAATTTGCAAAGAAAGTTGCTTTTCCAGATTTAAAATTTGGTTATGATTTAAAATTATCTGATGCAAAAAAATGGGGCCTTTATATTTCAAAAGGTATTGGAAAAACCTCAATAGGAATTGAAGAACCAGCAAAATTTTCAGAACCTGGTATTTTTTTAATCAAGCCTGATAAAACTTTATACTACGGATCAACACAAACTATGCCCTTTGCAAGACCTTCTTTTGCAGAACTTATAAAAGCTGTAGAAGTTTCAATTACAAAAAACTACCCAGCGCGTGGTGAGTATACTTCTGATTTATAAAATAAAACAATATGAATAAATTCGAAAACAAGTTCTTAACCGTAAGTGGAAAACAAAGAGCTTTCATTAAAACCAAACAATTTAAAACATTGTGGTTTAATACCGGAACCCTATGTAACTTGACTTGTAAAAACTGTTTTATGGAATCTAGTCCAAGCAATGATCAATTATCTTACTTATCATTCGAAGAATTTAAGAACTATATCGATGAAAGCATTGTTAAAAATTATGGGACAAAAGAAGTTGGCTTTACTGGAGGTGAACCATTCATGAATAAAGATATTATTAAGATGATAGAATATTCTTTGAAAAATGGTTTTAATACTTTGGTTCTGACAAATGCGATGAAGCCTATGCTTAACAAAAAAGAACAGCTGTTAAATTTAAAAAGTTCAAATTTAACTATTCGAGTTTCAATTGATCATTATAAAAAAGAAAAACATGAATTAATTAGAGGTCAAAATTCCTATGATGTCATGATGATGGGTTTGAAATGGTTAAATGATAATGATTTTAACTATGCTTTAGCCACAAGATTATTATGGAATGAAAAAGAAGATGTGGTTAGAAAAAATTTTAGGGTGTTTACTAAAAATAATAAATTAAACTTAGACACTAATTCCAAACAGCATTTAGTAACTTTTGTAGAAATGGATGAAAAAAAAGATACACCAGAAATCACTACTGAATGTTGGGGAATATTAAAAAAAGATCCTTCCAACATTATGTGTTCTTCATCCAGAATGATTGTTAAAAAAAAAGGATCAAAAAATACCAGTGTGATTGCATGCACTTTATTACCTTATGATAATAATTTTGATTTAGGTAAAACTTTAGAAGAATCTTTTAAAAAAATTTATTTAAACCATCCTCATTGTTCTAAGTTTTGTGTTCTTGGAGGATCAAATTGCGGCTAATACAAATATATGTTTAAATTTATATTCATTATTTTAGTTGGTTTGATTTCGATAATGTTCGTAAAATCTAAAACTAATTTAAATGGTTTTTTTTCTGGAAAAATGGAAAAAAATAAAGAACCAGGCCTTTGGACGATTACTTTTTCACAAGTAACAACCTGGATTTTTTCAAGATCACTTTTAACTGCAGCGATTTTAGCTTTTTATTATGGGTTGCCTGGAGCAATAGCCTATACGACTTATTACTTATCATTTTTAACTGGAGGATATTTTGTTTTAAAAATAAGAAAAAAATATAACGCTACTTCCGTAGTTAGTTTTTTTACTAAGGAATATGGATCTTTAGGAAAAATAACTTATTCTTTTTTAGCCGTTCTAAGGTTAGTTAGTGAGATTTTTGCCAACCTGATAGTGGTAGGTTTAATTTTTGGTTCAGAAAAATCTTTAAACTATAACTTAGCAATTCTTCTAACAATGGGTATTGCTTTTTCATACTCCATCACCGGTGGATTTAGAAACTCTATTAAAACTGATTTCATACAAACTATAATTTTCTTATTATTAATGATTATTTTGTTGTTTACTATTTCAACGTCTTTATTTGATCAAAATATTACAAATATAAATCTTAAATTAACTAATTACGCAAACAATCCTGCTTATGCTTTAATATTTGTGGCTCTTTTACAGGTATGGAGCTATCCACTACATGATCCCGTGATGATGGATAGAGGTTTTGTTTGTTCTGAACAAAAAACTAAAAAAAGCTTTATCTATGCTTGTTTAATTAGCACAACATGTATTTTTCTATTTGCATGCCTTGGAATAATTTTATCAAGCGAAGTTATTGAATCAGTATCATTTATAGAGAGTTTACAAATATTTTATGGAGAACCCACCTCAACAATAATATGTTTGCTACTAATAGTATCTTCAATCTCAACATTAGATTCAACTTTATCAAGTTCAGCAAAACTGGTTGTCATGGATTTAAAACTTCTAAAGAAAAATATATTTAATGGCAGATTAATTATGTTTCTTTTCATGCTAATAGGTTTGGTTTTTATTTTATTAAATACAAAAGATCTATTTACAGCAGTAGCTGTAAGTGGAACGGCTGCAACTTTCTTGACCACTACTTTTGTTCTTAGAGCAATATTTGATTATAAAATTTCTAAAGAGAGTTTATTATTTTCTTTTATTTTAAGTATAGCAGGATCAATTTTATACTATTTAGAATCACAAGGAATAAACAATTTTTTTAGTGACTACTTTAATATTGATCATAAATACAAAACATTATTAGCTATTAATTTATTTATCATTGGTGCAAGTTTTGCTTCAGCCTTTTCATTGGTAAAATATAAAAATAGAAAATATAAATTTAATTAATGAATAAGTCATCTTTGTATAAAATTTTAGTTGGCGTTATTTTTTTTTTAGTTATTGTCTCAGGTTACTTTATTAATTTTGAGAACTACATTTCATTTGAATCTATTAAGCAGGGGCATCAAAATTTAAAAATTCTTATTAATAATAATTTTTATTTATATTATTTCATTTTTTTTCTTTTATATATTATGGTTGTATCCTTAGCCCTACCCATAGCAGTACCTACATCATTATTGGCAGGAGCATTATTCGGTTTTATTCCAGGAATAATATTGGCTTCTTTTGCTTCTTCTATTGGTTCGACTTTATGTTTTTTATTATCTAGATTTATTTTTCGCGATTATGTTCAAAATAAATTTCAATCCTATTTGGCAAAAATTAACAAAGGTATCAATGATGAAGGATGGTTATATTTGTTTTTTTTAAGACTTAATCCAATTTTTCCATTTTTTGCTGTTAATTTAGTATTTGGTATTACCAAAATGAATGTCTTAACTTTTTATATTGTTTCACAAATTGGCATGTTGATTGGTTCTGCTATCTTTGTTAACGCGGGTGTTCAAATTTCAAATATTAGCTCTGTAAGTGAAATTTTAAGTGCCAAGTTAATTATCTCATTATTATTTATAGGTCTTTTTCCTTTGGTGCTTAAGAAAATATTTTTTAGAAAGGCAAAAATAGCATGAGTAAATATGATTATAATGTGATTGTAATTGGGGGTGGTTCGGCAGGATTGGTGTCTGCCTACATTGCAGCTGCCGTTAAAGCAAAAGTAGCTTTGATAGAAAAAAATAAAATGGGTGGAGATTGCTTAAATAATGGTTGTGTACCAAGTAAAGCTCTAATTCGTTCAGCAAAAATGCTTTCTTATGCAAAAAGAGCCAAAGAATTTGGTTTTAAAAAAAATGATATAGAATTTGAATTTCAAGACGTCATGAAAAGAGTTCAAGATATAATTAAAAAAATAGAACCCCATGACTCTGTGGATAGGTATTCTAAATTAGGAGTAGATTGTTATTCGGGGAATGCAAAAATAACATCGCCTCACGAAGTTGAAATAAATGAAACTAAACTAACTACACGGTCAATAATTGTTGCAACAGGAGCTGAACCTTTAGTACCCCCTATACCAGGTTTAGAAACAATTGATTATCTTACAAGTGAAAATTTATGGGAACTAAAACAGTTACCTAAAAGAATGCTAGTGTTAGGTGGTGGTCCCATAGGTTCAGAAATATCACAAACATTTTCAAGATTGGGATCTACTGTAACTCAAGTTGAGATGGCTCCACAAATTCTTACCCGTGAAGATGAGGATGTTATAAAATTAGTAACTAATCAGTTTATTAAAGAAGGTATAAATGTTTTAACCAATCATAAGGCAATTAGATTTAATAAAAATAACTTAATCTGTTCCAATGAGGGAAAAGAAGTATCTCTACCTTTCGATAAAGTAGTGATAGCTTTAGGAAGAAAAGCAAGAATTTCTGGATTTGGATTAGAAGAATTGAATATAGAAATAAGAAAAACAAAAACAGTTGAAGCAAATTCTTTTTTACAAACTAATATTCCAAGTATTTATGTGTGTGGCGATGTAACGGGTCCATATCAATTCACCCATGTTGCAGCTCACCAAGCATGGTTTGCTTCTGTAAACGCACTGTTCTCACCTTTTAAAAAATTTAAAGTAGACTACAGAATAATTCCTTGGGCAACATTTACAGATCCTGAAGTAGCGAGAGTAGGGTTAAATGAAAAAGAAGCTAAAGAACAAAATATCCCTCATGAAGTTACTAAATATAATATTGATGATCTTGATCGAGCCATTGCAGATTCTGAGGCAAGAGGTTTTGTAAAAATTCTGACTAAACCCAAAAAAGATAAAATCTTAGGTGTAACTATTGTGGGTACGCATGCTGGAGATTTGATTGCAGAATATATACTAGCAATGAAAAATAATATTGGTTTAAATAAAATTCTAAACACCATTCATATTTACCCGACATTAACCGAAGCAAATAAATATGCTGCAGGAGAATGGAAAAGAGCACATTTATCAAAATTCGTTATGGTATTTTTAAAAAAATTTAATCAATGGATGAGATCTTGAAAAAGATTAATATAAATTTAAAATATAATAAACTAATTATACTGGGTGGAATTTATTCGAATTATGAAGCCTTCAAAAGGTTTTTAAGTATAGTTAAACAAACTCATCAAAAAGATAGTTTTATAGTTAACACAGGTGATATGTTTGCTTATTTTTCGGACCCAAACAAGGTTATTGATTTAGTTAGAAAAAATAAAATTCAATCAATAATGGGCAATTGTGAAGAATCTGTTGCTTTTAATACTGAAGATTGTGGCTGTGGATTTAAAAAAGAAAGTGCTTGCGATTTACTTACCAACCAGTGGTACCAATATTCTAAAAAAAACATTTCAGCTAATAATAAAAAATGGCTTAAAAAACTACCTTATCAAGTTATTTTGAACTATAAATCTAAAAAATACATTGTTTGTCATGGTTCACCCAAGAAGATTAATGAATTTGTATTACCTTCAACCAGTAAAAAGGTCCTAAAAAAATTAATAAACACCTATAACGGAGTAATTGCGGGTCATTGCGGTATTCCTTTTACACGTTACTTTAATAATAGTTTTTGGCACAATAGTGGTGCCATTGGTATGCCACCAAACGATGGCACTCTTAAAGGCTGGTACTCAATAATCAACCTAGAAAATAATTTAATTGAACATAAATCTTTTACTTATAATCATTTAAAAACTTATGAAAAAATGAAGAAAAAAAAACTTAGCACCCAATATGCCCGTTCATTAAAAACAGGTTATTGGCCAAGTTCAGAAATACTCAAAACATATGATCATAATTTATTAAAAAAACCAATTACAAATAAAAATATAATTTTTCTAAAATAAAAAAATGGATTTATCCATCATAATACCCGTAGGTCCTAACGATACAAACTTTTCACTACTAAGTGATCTAAAAATAAAATTTAAAAATTCAGAAGTAATAGTTGTTAGCTCAGATCAAAACAAAGAAATTTACAATTATCAAAAAAAAATAGACCAATTAATAACTATTAATAATTCTACTAGAGCTAAAGCACAAAACGTAGGAGCCGATAAGTCTAACTACAAAAAATTATGGTTTTTGCATTTAGATAGTGACTTAAGTAATATCAGCATTGAAGATTTAGAAAATATTCAACTTGTTAAAATTAATACATTTAAATTAAGATTTAATAATAACAAATTTAATTTAAATTCATTTGGAGCAAACTTAAGAACATATTTATTTGGACTTCCTTTTGGAGATCAATCATTTATAATTGAGAAAAAATTGTTTAATCTAATTGGTGGATTTGCTGAAAATTTAGAGCAAGGTGAAGACCATGAGTTTATTTGGAGATCAAAAAGAATAGGAATTAAAATTAATTTAATCAACAAATACATTATTACCTCAGGTGATAAATACGAAAATCATCAAATTTCACAGACCTTTTTAACTTTTAAAAATACAATACTTCAAATTATGAGATTTAGAAAATCTAGAGTTAGCTGTGTAATATGTCATTTTACAAAAAATCCCTCATCTAAAGATTCTAAAAAAAGACTTAGAAAAAATTTACCTGATGATTTTGTTAATGAAATTAATGAAAATTTAATAGAAATTTTAAAAGATAATATTAATGAGATTAAAAAAGATACTCACATTCATCAAATAATAGTTTCTGAAAAAAATCATAAGGATTATTTTCTTAAATTTTCAAAAAATACCAATGGACTTTATTTAACATCACAAAGTGAACTCGGCAAATCAATGAAAGAGGTTATTGAATTTAATTTTATGTATTTTAAAAAAGTAGTCCTTGTTGGATCAGATATCCCTCTACTTTTAGCAAAAGATATACTCAAGGCTACCAAAATAAACTCCTCTAAAAATATTTTTTACCCTACCGTTGATGGTGGTTTTTGTTTGCTTGCAACTACTGATAAAAATATTTCAAATATAATAGATACAGTAAAGTTTGGAACTAACACAGCATTAAGTGATTTGACTAAAAAAACATCTGAACAATTGATTCATAATAAATTTTATCAAGATATTGACGTTAAAGAAGATTTAATTCAAATTTTTAACTTTCTTAAAAAAAATAATACTAATTTAAATACAAATCAGAAAAGACTTCTTGTCTTATTACATTCAAATCATAAAAAAATAATTAAATAACTTATTTTATAAAAGGTTTCAAAATAAGTTTTTTTATTGTTTGGTCTTTTTTACCCTCAACACCTATAGGCATACCTAACTTTCTTTTAAAAAAAGATCTTGATCTAAAAATTTTATCCCACCAACTAAAAATCGTAGAATAATTAGAGTCAGTTTCTTTTTGTCTTTTATGATGATGCACCCAATGTATTGAGGGAGTTACTATAATAAAAGATATAAAGTTTTCAATTTTTTTGGGTATAGAAATATTTGAATGATGAAAGATTGAACAAATTAATATTATTGCTTCAATCAATAATAAATTAATTAAAGATATGTTAAATATGATAATTAATAAAAATCTTACAAGGGCACTCAATATCACTTCACCAAAATGAAATCTAACAGCCGATGTTACGTCTAACGTTTCATCCAAATGATGAATTTGATGAAATCTCCATAATAAAGGTATTTCATGATTTGCTCGATGCCACCAATATAAAAATAAATCAACAATAATTAAATTAAATAAAAAAGTTATAATTTCATTATTAAAATAAAATAATTGATGAATTTTTATTTGTGTCGCTGCAATTGTTATGGGTAAAATTATTATTGGGGTAATACCAATATTTAGCAGCCAAAAAAAAACATTTTTAATAGCTCTTTTTATTTTTTTTCTAGAAAGAATTTTTTCTTTAGGAAATAATAGTTCTAAACTCACGAATATCAAAATACCAATTACGACGATGTAAATTTTATTGTTCATATTTTCTTGTTTAACAACATTCCCCTTTTTGAATTGGAGGACATTTTACATTCCCGTATGAACAATAAACACAACAATCCCCTTGTTTAGGCTTTAGGTCTTTTTTACAATGAGGACATTCCCAATAATATTGACAATAATTAGTTGGCATTTGTTCAGTAGTTTGATGGTTACATTTAGGACATGTGATTGTAGATTGTAGTTGAATGTCAGTCATATGATGCTCTCTAGATACTTTTAACTGGTAAGGGGCGTTCTGTTACCCGGTGCCCCAGACCGTGATTCTATAATCCTTATTTTTTTAACTCGTAGAATATTTCACCCATAACACCAACATTGGCATATTGCATAGCTTCTGCAAATTTTGGAAAGTGAGGTGCAGCCTTTGCTTTTTCAATATGATTTTGAATATGCTCTGGTTTGTGCCATTTTTCATTAACAGTAAAAATTATGTTACCCGTTTTACCTTTTGAAGGATCAGTTGGATCATTAAATTCTTCTGATTTAGTAAAATAGGCTTCTGCTGGATTCACACCATCTGGATTTCCTGATGGATAAACATGATCCATATGTTTTCCGTGAGCTATTAAAGGTTCCTCCACTTCAGCAACTTTTGCTGCCGGAACTTTGTAAGATATATTTATACACAACATTATATTTCTCCTTAACTATTATTAATCTAAATAAATATATTACTAGATGTGACAACCTAATGTACAGTGAATATATCATATTAAAGAGTGTTCTGTTGCTAAGCACACACGGTGATTGAATAATTTTTTAAATATATTTTAATGGAAGCTTATTAGTATGCTTTATTTCATCCATTGAAAAACTTGTAGTAACATCAGTTAAATCTATTTTGTTAGTTAAATCTTGATAAAATTCATCAAATTTAGTAACGCTGGGAACAACTATTTTAAGTAAATAATCAATAGATCCACTTAGTCTATAAAACTCTACCACTTCTTCTAATTCTTCAACTACTTTAATAAATTTCTTTGCCCAACCTAAATTATGTTGATTTGTTTTTACCTGAACAAAAGCAACTATGGGTAAATTAATCTTATCTTTATCAACTAGTACAATTTTTTTTTTAATGATGCCGCTTTTATAAAGTTTATTTATTCTCAACCAACAAGGTGAGGGTGATAAATTTACTTCTTTTGATAATTCAGCAATAGAAATATCAGCGTTGGTTTGTAATAAGGATAAAATTTTCTTATCTATATCATTCATAATAATATATTCTATAATAATAGATCTATATAGAATTTTAATCTATATAATAGCTTTTTTTTCACTATTTATGACTTATTTTTCTATAAATGTATACATTTTTAGAATTTTATACTAATAATTCCATTAAATAGCGTTGATTTGATTTCGATTGTGAGCGCTTTATAATTTTGGCTAAAGAGAAAAGGATTTAAGACTTCTATTTTTTTAGTTGGCATATTTTAGAGGAGAAAAATGAATTACTTCCCAATTTTAATAAAACTAGATAAGCGAAGAGTGTTAGTTTGTGGCAGCAACGATGAAGCTGTGTTTAAAATTAGAATACTGTTAAAATCATCAGCAGAAATTTTTGTGTTTGGTTCACCAGCTAGTAATAAAATAAAAAGATGGTCGGAAAAAAAATTAATTCAATATAATAATCGACTAGTAGAAGAAAAAGATTGTAATAATGTTGCATTTGCTTATGTGACGTTGAAAAAAGGCACAGAACGTAATGCTACTCTACGAGTTTTAACTAAAAAAAAAATACTCTATTGTGTAGTTGACGATAAGTTGCACTCAAATTTTATAACACCAGCAATAGTTGATCGTAATCCTGTGACAGTTGCGATAGGTAGTGAAGGAATGGCGCCAGCATTGGTACGTCATATAAAAGCACAAATTGAGAATATATTACCGCAACAAACAGGTCTTGTAGCACGTATCATTGGTGCATTTCGTCCTTATGTTTATCGGTTGTCAGAAAGTCATACACGTCGTCATTTTTGGGCACGATTTTTTAACGAAGCTAAATCACAGATTTTCTCTCAATCAGGGGCTCAAGATCTAGAAACGACACTCAAAAAAAAATTGCATAATTTACTTAAAAACAAAAAAAACCATGAAATGTCAAATTATCCAGTACAGTTTGTTAGTGCCGGACCTGGAGATCCAGATTTGTTAACACGCAAAGCAGCCAATGCTTTGCACGATGGAGATATTATCTTATATGACAGATTGATTGCACCTGAAATTTTAGAGTTATGTCGACGTGAAGCAAACCTTATTGAAGTTGGTAAATCTGGTTTTGGATCTAGCTGGTCTCAAAATGATATAAATACTCTTCTGATATCAAAAGCAATAACTGGACAAAAGGTCGTTCGCCTAAAATCTGGCGATGCTGGAATTTTTAGCCGTCTGGATGAAGAAATTACTGCACTTGATCAAGCAGGTTTACCGTTTGAGGTTATACCAGGAGTTACAACTGCAGCAGCAGCAGCAGCGAGTATGGGTGTTTCATTAACTCGCCGTGGACGTAATGGACAAGTACATTTATTAACCGGTTATGATATAAATGGATTTGCCGATTATGATTGGAGATCTCTAGCTTTAGAGAGTACAGTGGCAGCAATTTATATGGGTGTGAAAGCAATTCCTCATTTACAAAACAAATTACTTAGACAGGGTGCAGCTGGTGATACACCGATTACAGTTGCCGAGAACGTAGGAAGAAAAAACGCTGTGTGGGTTGCTTCAAGCCTATCAACACTTATGAACGATTGTAGAGATCACAACATTACAGGTCCAGCAATTTTGATGTTGGGATTACATCCTCATATTCAAAGAGAATCTCTTTTGTCTAAGAAATCGCAAAATTCTAAGAATGTTTTTTTGTACAACGACTTGTCTATTAATAGAATTTTACCACAACTAGCAGTTAAAAATGTAAAATCTGCATCAACAACCAGGAAAACTTTGTAGAATGAAAAAAATTTTAACAGCTAATTATTTGCTTAGCGGAAAAGTTATCTATCTGACTTCTGATAAAAAGTGGGTTGAAAATTCAGAGGATGCTGTTGTGTTTAATAATCAAGAAGATGCTGATAATGCTCTAGCATTTACAGATACACAAATTAATATACTACAAAGCGCATACCTAATTGATGTGTTGCTAACATCAAAGGGAGTACCAAAGCCAAAATCTAACCAAGAGCTGATCCGTGCAACCGGTCCTACAAACTACTTTCATGGTAAGCAAACAGAAAAAAACTGACATAATATAATGTACTCATATAATGATTTTGATAAAAATTTTGTGCGCCAACGTGTGCATGAATTTAGAGGTCAAGTACAACGGAGAATTGACGGTGTTTTAACAGAAGAAGAATTCAAACCACTACGTCTTCAAAACGGTCTATATATGCAAGTCCATAGTTACATGATAAGGATTGCAATCCCATATGGCACTCTAAGCAGCAAACAGATACGTCAACTAGCATTAATCGCTGAGAAATATGATAAAGGGTATGGCCATTTCACAACACGCCAAAATATTCAATATAATTGGATTAAACTGTCTGATGTAGCGGATCTCTTGGATGATTTAGCTGAAGTTGATATGCATGCCATCCAAACATCTGGTAATTGTATTCGTAATATAACATCAGATCATTTTGCTGGTGCAGCGGCAGATGAAATTGAAGATCCCAGACCTACAGCTGAATTACTACGTCAGTGGTCAACTGGACATCCGGAATACGCGTTTCTGCCACGTAAGTTTAAAATAGCTGTTTCTGGTTCACCGAATGACAGAGCTGCCATTGCATTTCATGACATTGGTATTTGTGTTGTGAAAAATAATAATGAGGAGATAGGATATAAGATTTATATTGGAGGTGGACAAGGTAGAACTCCACGTATTGGCCGTATGTTGTCAAAATTTATACCAAAAAAACAACTTTTAAACTATCTAGATTCTATTATGCATGTCTACAACCGTTTTGGTCGACGTGATAATATTTACAAAGCTCGAATAAAAATTCTGGTTGATGAACTTGGTATTAATGAAACAAGACGTCAAATTTATAAGCATTATGATTCCATCAAAAATGAATCTCGACAATCTTCTACAGATATTACTAAATTTATAACAGATGAATTTTCTCCACCTGATTTTTCAACTGCAAAAAAACATGAACTAGAAAAAGATTTTATAGGTTCTTTATCATTTAAGAATTGGGCGGAAACAAATCTTACACCTCATCGTGATCCAAATCATGTAATAGTGTCTATTTCCTTAAAAAAACCAGGAACCACTCCTGGAGACGCATCTGTTAAGCAAATGAGAGTTTTAGCAGATTTAGCTGAACAATATGCCTATGATGAACTGTGTGTTAGTCATGAACAAAATATTATTTTACCACACGTACCTAAACAACATGTTATAAAAATTTACAACAAGTTAAATGAAGTTGATCTAGCAACATCAAATATTGGAATGGTGTCTGATATAATTTCATGCCCTGGAATGGATTATTGTAAACTTGCTACAGCAAGGTCAATTCCTATTGCAAAACAAATTGCTACCCGCTTTTCTGAGTTGAAAACTGAAAGTGATATCGGCCCTTTAAAAATAAAAATATCAGGCTGCATAAATGCGTGTGGACATCACCACATTGGTCATATAGGTATTTTAGGACTAGATAGAGCAGGTGTTGAAAACTATCAAATTACACTTGGTGGCGATGGAACAGAAGATGCTCACATTGGTGAACGTACTGGACCAGGCTTTCCTGCAGACAAGTTAATTGAGGCAATCGAAGCAATTATTAACGTCTATTTAAATAATAGAAAAAACCGAAATGAAACATTTTTAATTTTTTATCGACGAGTTGGACTTAGTCCATTTAAGTTAGCTATTTATCAAAATAAATTATCAAAATAATGTCAAACATTCATATGCTTTTCATTTTTTTTAAATATTAAAATGCACGTTATGTCAGAATGGGTAATAATTACAAATGAAGGTTTTAGTAGCGATGATTGGATGGATCGCTCTGTTATTGAACCAGAAAACATTTTAACAGGTAATATTGGAGGAGAACAATTAAAAAAATTTCAGTTGAAATTAAGAAACGATTTTCAGGTTGAAACACTAAAGACATTTCTTCCCTATCTCTCTGCAATTTCAATAGATTTTCCTTCTGAAAAAGATGGTCGTGGATTTAGTCTTGCTAGGCGATTACGACAGCTTGGTTATTTAGGAACTCTACGAGCAACTGGTCATGTTATTGTTGATCATTACCGACATGCTACACAGTCAGGCTTTAATCAAATAGCTATTCCAACTAAACTTGCTAAACGAATGCCAGAACCTCACTGGCAACAGCAGATTGATAATATCACTCCAAGTTACCAAGAAAAATTACAACCAGGTAGTTCCACTTCTTACTCAACAAAGAACAATATTTTGATTAAAAAAAAAAAAGAAATTCAAAACTTAAATTTAAATAACACTGGATTTGTTGGAGCAGTTGTTACAAAAATTACACATTGGACAGATTGGCTATTTTCTTTTCGTATTGTAAGACCAAAAAATTTTCGTTTTCAATCAGGAGAATTTGTCATGATTGGTTTGCCAGGAGATAATGGTAAACCTTTATTACGCGCTTATTCTATTGCCAGCCCTAGTTGGGACAATGAACTTGAATTTTACTCTATTATAATTCCAGATGGACCATTAACATCTCAGTTGCAACATATTAGTGTAGGCGACATTCTTATTTTAAATCCTAAAGCAACAGGAACCTTAATATTGGATTCATTACTTCCAGGTAAAAGACTTTTTATGTTTGCTTCAGGTACAGGCATTGCTCCCTTTATTTCGCTGATTAGAGATCCTGAAACCTATGAAAAATTTGAACAAATTATTCTCTTCCATACTTGTCGTGGAGTAAAAGATCTTAATTATGGAAAAAACATTATAGAAACTATTAATAAAGATCCTTTAATTGGCGAATATGCCGACAAAGTGTTTTATTATCCAACAGTAACTAGAGAAGAATTTCATACAAAAGGCAGAATAACTGAATTGTTGAAGACAGGGAAAATTTTTCAAGATCTACAATTAGCTCCAATTAACTGTGATACAGATCGTGCCATGATTTGTGGATCTATGGGGTTAAATAAAGATATTAAAGAATTTTTGGAAATTTTAAGATTAAAAGAGGGAGCCAGGAACCGTCCTGCTGAATTTGTTCTGGAAAAAGCATTTGTGGGCTTAAACCCTATTGGCCTTGGTCTATCAGTGTAGTTATTGAATTGAACTATCTAAATCTTGAATTAAATCCTCAGGATCTTCTAGTCCAATAGATAAACGTATTAAGTTATCTGAAATATTTTGTTCTAGCTTTTCTTTAGGTTCTAAAATTCTATGTGTTGTGGTTGAAGGGTGAATAGTCAAAGATTTTGTATCCCCTAGGTTATTTGAAATTTCAAAAATCTTTAATTTATTCATCAAATTATAGGCTTCCGTTTTACCACCTTTTATTTTAAATGAAATTACCGTCCCACCTTTTGCTTGTTGTTGTTTAGCTAAATCATATTGTTCAAAGCTTTTTAAGTAAGGGTAAAAAACTTTTTCAATCTGTTGATGATTTTCTAAAAATTGAGCTATCAAAAATGCATTATCAGATTGTGCATTTACTCTTAAATTAATAGTTTCTAAACCTTTTAAAAGAACCCAAGCATTAAAAGGGCTTATTGATGAACCGGTATTTCTTAAAAAAAATTTAAGCTTGTCTTCTTTAAATTTTTTTGACGATAAAATTGCACCACCCATCACTCTTCCTTGACCATCTATATGTTTTGTTCCTGAGTAAACAACCACATCAGCTCCTAATTTTGAAGGTTTTTGCAATGATGGTGATGCAAACACATTATCTACAACTGTTGTAATATTATTTTGTTTTGCAATTTTACTTACTTCTTTAATATCTATTATTTCTAAGCAGGGATTAGAAGGTGTTTCATAAAAAAATACTTTAGTGTTTTTTCTTATTGCATTTTTCCATTCAGCATTATTTTTTCCATCAACAAAAGTTACTTCAATTCCGTAATTAGTAATTATTTTTTTTAATATTTGTCTACAAGATCCAAATAAAGATCTAGCAGAGACAACGTGATCACCAGATTTTAATTGACACATCATAGCTCCATAAACGGCTGCCATACCAGTTGCTGTTGCAAAGCATTCCTCTGCACCATCTATTATTGCCAATCTTTTCTCAAAAGTTGTAATTGTTGGATTGCTATATCTTGTATATTGGTAACCCTCTATTTCCTCATTAAACATAGCTTCCGCGTCTTCTGCTTTGTTGTAAACAAAACCTGATGTGAGAAATATTGGTTCAGAAGTTTCCTGAAATTTAGATCTAGTTAATCCGCCTCTTATAATTTTAGTTTGTTCTTTTATATATTTAGTCATAACACCTCATTTTTTACGGTAAGCAAAAAAAAACCATCGGCTAACATAATGATATCTATTGAGATGATAACACTTTAGCAGTTTATTTTAAGCGTCCGCAATTTGAATTAAATCAACGCTTAGATTTAATTAACCATTTAACTGAGTGAATGTCCATTACTTATTTGAATAGTATTATGCTTTATTTAAAAATAAATATTGTGAAGATACAATAGAGCTATGTTATCTGATGCCCCAGGAAGTGCTTATCCAAGCTTTAATTAACAGTATTAATTACTGTATCTTTTATTTATTATTTCATTTGACAGTTAGAGATAAAAGTGGTTATGTGTAGATGCGCTGATTTAAGTTAAATTGCGGAGCGCTTTAAAAATCCTGCTAAAGCGACACTTCAACCATCGCTTTAGCCGGTGGTTTTTTTTGGAATTTTCTCAAATTAAAATCGGGTATTT
>Ga0233435_1001030_pt1 | contig 29170 bp, 29 predicted proteins | sample SI_122_August201_3_FD_182735 | JGI IMG/M metagenome (GOLD analysis project Ga0233435, IMG submission 182735) | Seawater microbial communities from Saanich Inlet, British Columbia, Canada - SI_122_August2016_135_MG | ecosystem: Environmental > Aquatic > Marine > Inlet | place: Canada: British...
AAAGATATCTATGAGCAACGAGTGCTCTCATTTATACAAAAACATACATAAAAAAAGGGACACAATTCCTGCATCCCCATGCTCTTATCCATTGTGTTAAACAGTTACGATGTTTTTTTGCCCAGTAGCATTTGCCCTATCATGACCATCACACCCAGCGTAATAGCCGCATCCGCTGCGTTAAATGCAGGCCAATGACTTGTTTGGTAATAGGCATCAAGAAAATCGATCACATGACCATAAGCGACTCTATCGATTAAGTTACCGATGGCACCACCAAGAATTAAGCTATAGGCAATCGCTTCAGATTTCTCTGTGGGTTTCAACTGTTTGATCATATACAGCAATATACCGCTGATAACAGTGGATACCACGGTAAAAAACCAACGCTGCCAGCCCGATTGATCCGCTAAAAAACTAAACGCTGCCCCTGGGTTATAGGCCAGTGTAAAGTTAAAATAAGGCATTACCTCAATATTTTTATAATAATATAACGCTTTATAGGCTGATGCATCTGAAACATTATTAAGCGCAAGCAATACGCTTTCAGCCCAGAGTTTTGTCACCTGATCGATCACAACCACGATCAGCGTTACCCATAACCATCGTAGCATTACACAAATTCCCTTGATTCACCGTCGCCATCGACATTGTCCACGCAACGATTACACAGTTCAGGGTGTGCTTCAGTTTGGCCTACATCTTCACGATGGTGCCAACAGCGATCACATTTCGGTTGCTCAGAAATCGTGACCCCAAGCCACACATTATCCATTGTCGTCGCGACAGCATCCTCTGGTTTCTCTGCTAAGGGCTTCACTTCAGCAACTGAGGTAATCATCGCAAAACGTAGCTCGTTTTGAAGTTTTAATAAATCACCTGAAACGCTACCATCACAATAGATGACCACTTCTGCTTGCAGCGATGAGCCAAGACCATCTGCACGCAAGGTCTCCATTTGCTTATTCACTACCGATTTCACCTGCATGACTTGCGCCCAATTATCGACCGACAACGCATCGGTGTCATTCAGGCTAAACAGCTGGTCGTACCAAGTTTCTAAATGAACAGATTCTCCTTTTTCACCAGGAATAAACTTCCAAATTTCATCGGCTGTAAAACACATGATCGGTGCAATCCAGCGAGTCATCGCTTGCACAATATGGTACAGCGCTGTTTGTGCCGAACGCCGTGCGTTACTATTTTCCTGTGTGGTGTACTGGCGATCTTTAATGATATCAAGATAAAAACTGCCCATCTCGACCACGCAAAACTGTAGTATTTGTTGGTACACCAAGTGAAATTGATAGCTATCATAGGCTTCTGTCACTATTGACTGCACATGTGCGGCACGATCAACCGCCCAGCGGTCAACCGCAATCATGTCTTCTGCCGGCAACAAATGCTCAGCAGGTTCAAAGCCATTTAAATTGCTCAACATAAAACGCACGGTATTACGAATACGGCGATAGGCATCTGCCATACGTTTTAAAATTTCTTCAGATACCGTCATTTCATTGCGGTAATCCGTTGAGGCTACCCATAAACGAATAATGTCAGCACCCAATGTTTTCATGATCTCTTGCGGGCTAACCACATTCCCCACAGACTTAGACATTTTCTTGCCCTTAGCATCTACGGTAAAGCCGTGTGTTAATACTGCTTTATAGGGCGCTCTAGCATTAATCGCGACAGAGGTTAACAAGGATGACTGGAACCAACCGCGATGTTGATCTGAGCCTTCTAAATATAAATCTGCCGGCTCCTGCAAATGAGGCTGTTGTGCCAAGACAAAATAGTGTGTCACCCCTGAGTCAAACCAAACATCCAAAGTATCAGACGCGCGTTCGTATAGGTCAGCTTCTTCCCCTAATATTTCCTCAGTACTCAAGTCATACCAAGCTTGCACGCCACCCTTTTCAACAGCTAAAGCCACCGTTTCTAATAACCCACTGGTATTTGGGTGTAAATCACCACTATTTTTATGCACAAAAATAGGGATTGGCACGCCCCATAGTCGTTGCCTTGAAACACACCAGTCAGGACGGTTTTCCATCATCCCTTTGATTCGAGCATGACCCCAGTCAGGCATCCACTGTACATCATCAATCGATTTCATAGCGGTTTCCCGCAATCCATTTTGATCCATACTAATGAACCACTGTGGTGTCGCCCTAAAAATAATCGGCGTTTTATGACGCCAGCAGTGTGGATAGCTATGAAAAAGGTCTGCCGATTTCACCAATTTTTGTTTGTCTTGCAGCAGCTCAACCACTTTTTTATTGGCATCGAACACGTGCTCGCCTGCAAATAACGGTGTGCCATCAACAAAGTGGCCATCATCACCCACAGGGTTATCGACGGCTAAACCATAACGCATGCCCACCACATAATCGTCCTGACCATGCCCTGGTGCAGTGTGCACAGCGCCAGTACCCGCTTCAGCTGTGACATGGTCACCTAAAATAATGGGCACCTGACGGTCATAAAAGGGATGCTGTAGCAATTGCCGTTCAACAGATTCACCACTGAAGGTGGCTAAAATAGTATGCTCTTCTATCTCATAACGCTGTAGCGCATTGTCTAATAACGCTTCGGCGAGAATTAACCGCTCATTTCCTGTCGATGTCGTCAGCTGCACCACCACATAATCAAAGCCAGGGTTAAACGAAACAGCTTGGTTGGCGGGCAACGTCCAGGGGGTTGTTGTCCAGATCACAACCGATAATGCACCTTCTCCTACTGGCGTTTCGCCAGCGACAGCCCAAAATGCGGCTTCATCGGCCACTTCAAATTTCACGTCGATGGCAATAGAGGTTTTGTCCTCGTATTCCACTTCGGCCTCAGCCAATGCAGAGCCACAGCTGGTGCACCAATGCACGGGTTTTGAGCCTTTATGCAAATGACCATTATCAATGATTTTGCCCAACGCTCTGATGATATTGGCTTCAGAGGCATAATCCATTGTTAAATACGGTTTATCCCACTCACCCAAAACACCTAATCGTTTAAAATCTTTCTTCTGACGATCAACTTGTTTATAGGCATATTTACGACACGCCTTACGGAATGCATCGGAGCTGATGGTTTTGCCAATCTGCTTTTCAACCTTCAGCTCAATTGGCAAACCATGGCAGTCCCAGCCAGGTAAGTACGGTGCATCTTTATCCGATTGCGTCTGACTTTTAACAATAATGTCTTTCAGTACTTTATTGACCGCATGACCAATATGAATATCGCCATTCGCGTATGGGGGGCCATCATGCAAAATGAATTTTTCTTTACCCGCAAACGTGTCCCGAATCTTTTGGTACAACCCTATTGATTCCCAGTGCTTAATCATCTCTGGCTCTCGCTGAGATAAGTTGGCTTTCATCGAAAACTTAGTTTTCGGCAGGTTCAAGGTTTCTTTGTACTTACTGGCCACAGGCATTCATTCTCTTAAGTTATTGGAACTGTTGAAAACACATCGCAATTTTTCGCAACATTATTCACAACCCTGGTTGAAAAATTCTCGTGCTTGTTTGGCATCAAGATCAATTTGCTGCCGTAACGCGTCAAAGTCATCAAAATTGGCTTCATCACGTAATTTTTTAAGAAAGCGCACCGTCACGCACTCCCCATAAATTTCTCTATCAAAATCAAATAGGTGAACTTCTAATACCCACCGATCATCGTCTTTTAAAATAGGTCGGTTGCCAATACTTGCCACCCCTGGCAAAGGATTCCCATCAACCCCCAACATGTCAACCACAAAAATACCATGTACCGGTGATTTTACCCGAAAAAGGTGAATATTGGCTGTTGGAAAGCCGATGGTTCGACCGTTCTGATGCCCAGGCGCAATTCGTCCTTCCATGGTAAATGGGCGGCCTAACAAACGCTTTGCCAGGGTTAAATCTCCAGCAGTCAACGCAGCTCTTATCCGCGTACTGCTCACACGCTCACCCTCTATTTGGTGGCTGTTTGTATTGGACACGGTAAAACCGTGAGTTTCACCCATTTTTTTAAGTAATTCAAAGTCACCCGTGCGACCTTTGCCAAAACGAAAGTCATCACCAACCACCACATGCTTAATGGCAAGCGCCTGCACCAAAATTTTCAAGACAAAATCTTCTGCGGTTAGCGAGGCTAATTCATGGTTAAAGCGCATCAATAAAAAAGCGTCAATACCCGTTGCTGCTAACCCTTTGATTTTTTCTCTCAAACGGGTAATACGAGGCTGAGCCATATCCGGTTGAAAAAAATCTTTTGGCTGCGGCTCAAAGCTCATCACAATAGCAGGTACATCAAGAGACCCAGCATGCTGTTTCATTTGCCCAATCACAGCTTGGTGCCCGAGGTGTACCCCGTCAAAACTGCCAATGGTCAGCACTCCACCCTTCATGGCATCAGGGTAAGATTTAAGCCCGCGTATAAATTGCATCGGCGGATTTTATCCTGAGTTCCCGCAATTATCTAGCGCTAACGACCAACAAGTAACGCTTTAATGTTTACCCTAAGGACCAAAAGTGCCATGAAGTACACAATCATTCCCACCACAATCAAACTTAATAACTGCCAAACTTTTTGCCCTAACCCACTGCTCGTCCAAGATTCTAATGAACCAGCCCCCCATAGCAAAACGCCGGCCATGATCAAACAAGCCAGTACGACCTTCAAAATCAACAAACCCCAGCCCGCTTTAGGATGAAAAACACCCCCTGCCCTCAAACCACGGTATAACAAACCGGCATTGACCAAAGCAGACAATGATGTGGCAAGTGCTAAGCCGGTATGCTGCAGCGGAAAAACCAACATTAAATTAAATACCATGTTCGCCCCCATCGCTATTATGCCAATTTTCACGGGTGTTCTCGTGTCTTGCCGTGCAAAGTACCCTGGCGCCAATATTTTAATAAATATAAACCCCACAAGACCAGCTGAGTAGGCCATCAAACTATACGAGGATAAACGTACATCTTCTGCAGTAAAAGCATCACTTTGAAACATGGTCGAAATCATGGGGCCTGCTAAAATAACCAATGCCACGGCTGCAGGAATCGCAATAATGAGCGCGATACGCAACGCCCAATCTAAGGTATCTGAAAATGCGCGAGGATCTTCATTTGCGTGTTTTTTGGATAATGACGGTAATATCACCGTCGCCATTGCCACCCCAAAAATACCTAAGGGAAACTCCATGAGACGATCAGAGTAATACAACCAAGATATACTGCCACTCACCAAAAACGACGCCAAAATCAAATCTAACAATAAATTGATTTGAGACACTGAGACACCAAACAAAGCAGGAATAATCAAGGTTTTGATTTTTTGCACGCCAGGGTCTTTAAAATCAATTTGGGGACGTGGCAACAAACCTACTTTGCATAAAAAAGGAATTTGAAACAAAAACTGCACGATACCGGCAATAAAGACCCCCCAACCTAATGCGATAATGGGGCGATCCATCATCGGTGCCAACCAAATGGCGGCACTAATCAGACAAACATTTAATAATACAGGCGTGAATGCAGGCCCTGAGAATTTACCCAGGGTATTGAGAATGCCGCCAGCAAAAGCCGTTAATGAAATAAAAAGTAGGTATGGGAAGGTATACCTTAATAGCTCAGTCGCTAACTGATATTTCGCCTGATCATGTAAGTAAGCACCCGGCGCAAACACCATAATGACAAAAGGCGCACCGAGCATGCCTAAAATAGTGATCACGGTTAAAATAATGCCCAGCGACCCTGCCACCTTATTGACCAAGTCTTTTAAACGCGCTTCATCTTCTTTTTCTTTGCATTCACTAAGTACGGGTACGAAAGCCTGATTGAATGCACCTTCGGCAAACAGCCTACGAAAAAAATTGGGTATTTTAAACGCGATTAAAAAAGCGTCCATCGCAGCTGATGCACCAAAAAATCTGGCTAAAATGATGTCCCGTACAAACCCTAAAATGCGAGACAGCATCGTCATACTGCTCACCGTAAAGGTGCTTTTTAATAGCTTACTGCTCAAGCTTTTCTCCTAAACCAAGAAAATATCATGCCCTTTTGCTGAACGAGAAAAACTCAACTATTGACAAACTACATAATGTTGTGGAGAATACGCGATCCTTAAGTCCCGAACAAGCGATCTAATCGACAGGAGTGAACCGTGGCTAATTCACCACAAGCACGTAAACGCGCAAAGCAAGCTGAAGAACGTCGTCAGCACAATGTTGAGTTCCGCAGTGAATTCAGAACTCATTTAAAACGCGTTTCTTACGCTATTGAAGCCGGTAAAAAAGAAGATGCAGAAGCAGCTTACAAAGTAGCGCTTCCTGTTATTGACGCACTAGTTGGCAAAGGTTTAATTCACAAAAATAAAGCTGCCCGCCATAAAAGCCGACTCAACAAGCGCATTAAAGCAATAGCCGCTTAAATCGCACTATTTTGTGTAAGCCCTAAATACGGCTTACACAAAAAGATTCACAGTAAGACCAAATTATTCCGATGAATCACTTCAGTTTCATCGACATACCCTAACTTGCCTTCAATTTCATCACTCGATAACAATTGAATCTGACGTATTTCAGCAGAGTTATAGTTCACCAGCCCTTGAGCAACTTCAACACCAGTTTGATCCAAGCATTTCACTAAATCACCTCTGCGGAACTCACCTACCACACCAGAAATACCCACAGGCAACAAGCTACGCCCTCTATCTCTCACCGCTCTCACAGCACCTGCATCCACGACCAATGAACCTGCCACCTTCACATGACCTGCCAACCACTGCTTGCGAGCAGAAATCGTTGCCTGGGACACCCTAAAAAACGTTCCTTTCGACACACCTTGAAAAGTCTCTAATAAAATACCGTTGTGAGCACCATTGGCAATCACACTTGAAGCACCAGAGCAGGCTGCCAAACGTACAGCATTCAGCTTGGTCGCCATACCACCACGACCCAACACCCCTCCACTAGATTCCGCAGCCAAATCCAACTTCGGATCATTAAAAGCCACTTCCGTCATTAGCTGAGCATCAGGGTTCTTACGAGGATCGGCATCATACATCCCTTCTTGATCAGTCAATATCACGAGAAGATCCGCCTCCACAAGGTTCGCCACCATTGCCCCAAGTGTATCGTTATCGCCAAACCGAATCTCATCCGTGGCCACAGTGTCATTTTCATTAATAATGGGAATCACATCATGCTTGAGCAACGCCCTAAGCGTACTTCGAGCATTTAGGTAACGCTCTCTTGAAGCAAGATCATCATGTGTCAGTAAAATTTGTGCGGTATGGAAGCCATGCTGACTAAAAAAAGATTCATAGGTTTGCACCAAACCCATTTGCCCCACAGCTGCTGCCGCTTGCTGCAAATACAGAGCAGCGGGCCTTTGCGACCAACCAAGGCGATTCATCCCCTCTGCAACCGCCCCGGACGAAACCAAAACAACCTCAACACCACTTCGGCGCAGCGCGACAATTTCATCCACCCAGCGACCAATTGCCGCAGAATCAATACCTTTACCACCATCAGTGAGCAATGCACTGCCGATTTTCACCACCCAACGACGGGAAGCCTGAATTTCAGATCGTTCTATCATTCAGCCTCTGCTGCCTCCTCCATCGTGGTCATGATTTTTTGCACCAACACCTTGGTACCCTCGCCAGTTATCGCTGAGATAGCAAACCAAGGCCCTTGCCAGCCAATTTTATCAACCACATCCTGGCACAACTGGTCTTTCTCTTCATCTAAGAATAAATCAACTTTATTCAATACCAACCAACGTTGCTTACCTTGCAGCGCATCTCCGTATTTTTCAACCTCGCCTTCAATCGCTCGAAAGGCTGCAACAGGATCATTCACCCCATCATCAGTGCCCACATCAACCATATGCAAAAGCAAACCAGTTCGAGTCAGATGTTTCAGAAACAACAACCCAAGACCTGCACCCTCAGCCGCCCCTTCTATCACCCCAGGAATATCAGCAATCACAAAACTCCGGTGTGCATCCAAGCTCACAACACCAAGGCTTGGCGTAATGGTCGTAAAAGGATAGTCGGCGATTTTTGGTCTTGCCGCTGACACCTTATTGATTAAGCTCGATTTACCCGCATTAGGCAAACCCAACAAACCGACATCTGCCAGCAACTTCAATTCTAAGCGCAGCTCTCGAATCTCACCTTCACTACCTCGGGTTGCCTTTCTTGGCGTGCGATTCACACTACTTTTAAATCGAGCGTTTCCTAAACCATGATAACCACCTTGAGCAACCAATATTTTTTGCCCAACTTCAACCAGATCACCAATCATCTCTTCTGTTTCAATATCAAAAATTTCTGTACCAACAGGCACCTTAAGCGTTAAATCCTGCCCTTTATGCCCTGTCTTATTTCGTCCAGAGCCATCCAGTGCACGCTGCCCCTTGAAAACCCGTTTAAAACGGAAATCAATCAGCGTATTTAATCCCTCATCTGCCTGAAGATAAATGCTCCCGCCATCGCCACCATCCCCACCATCAGGACCACCGTTGGGGCGATATTTCTCGCGCAAAAAACTGATGCAGCCATTGCCACCATTACCTGCCATCACTTTTATCTTGGCTTCATCAACAAATTTCATGATTTTCTCAAACTATAGAAGAATGGTAACCATTCTCAGCCCACGCGCAACATCACAACAATGAAATTACTGAGCAGACAGGATAAATCGTTACAAAATTTTACCTTAACTAGGCATCACACAAGAACACTTCAAACCGAGGTCAACACCACTACAGATTAAAGCCTCTAAAAACAACAAACCCCGCATAAGAGCGGGGTTTGTTGTTCATACGCTTGGCAGTTGAAACTTAAGCAGGAACGACACTAATCGTTTTACGCTTGCTTTCGCCTTTTACTGCAAATTCAATCTTGCCGTCAATTTTTGCGAATAACGTATGATCTTTACCCATACCTACATTCGCACCAGCATGAAAACGAGTCCCACGCTGGCGAACAATAATTGAACCAGCCGTTGCTTGCTGACCACCAAATAATTTCACGCCCAGTCGCTTGGATTCCGAATCACGACCGTTACGAGTACTACCACCTGCTTTTTTATGTGCCATTACATCTCTACCTATTTGTGACTTTAACCAGCATTGATACCAGTGATTTCAATTCTAGTATAATTCTGACGGTGACCCATGCGCTTCATGTGGTGCTTACGACGTCTAAATTTAATGATTTTAATTTTATCAGCACGACCATGCTCAACCACTTTAGCAGTAACTTTACCGCCATCGATCAAAGGTGCGCCTAAAGTAATGCTGTCGCCATCTGCAACCATCATTACTTGATCAAATTCTACTGAGCTACCAGCATCTGCTTTAAGGGTTTCAATATTGAGTTTATCACCCTCAGAAACTCGGTACTGCTTTCCACCGGTCTTAATTACTGCGTACATTGTGTTTCCCTTCTGAAAACGTGCCAAACGTAAAAAACGGACTCGGCATTCTATTCAATCTCACCACAAGAGTCAACCAGTTCAATTCAAACTGTTATATCCAACAGGCAGTATCACTTGACAGCCTTACTCGCCCCCCCTAGCATTCGCCTATTATATCATAGAGACAAATTACCGCTTCATGGAAATTCAAGAGATAAAACAACTTGTTGCAAACGATATGGCGGCTGTAAATAATGTCATTGAAACCCAATTGCATACTGATGTTGAGCTAATAGACCAACTCTCTCACTACATCATCAATAGTGGTGGCAAACGACTGCGCCCGATGATTGTGTTACTTAGTGCCAACGCGCTGGGCTACCAAGGTAAGCAACATTTTGATTTAGCAGCCATTATTGAATTCATCCATACCGCAACCCTACTACATGATGACGTTGTCGATGCTTCGGATTTACGCCGTGGCAAAACAACGGCAAACCATATTTGGGGCAACGAAGCCAGCGTCCTTGTCGGTGATTTTCTCTACTCTCGCGCCTTTGAAATGATGGTTCACATAGGCAAAATGTCGATTATGGACATCTTAGCCAGCACCACCAACACCATCGCCGAAGGCGAAGTATTACAGCTACTCAATCGCAACAACCCCAAAACGACCGAACAGCAATACCTTGAAGTCATTCGACGTAAAACAGCAAAATTATTCGAGGCAGGTGCCGAATTAGGAGCAATTTGCGCCGATAACGATAAACAGCGAACCTCTTTGGCTTTGTACGGTCTAAACCTTGGTAATGCCTTTCAACTCGTTGATGATGCGCTAGATTACAGCTCTGACGCCGACGAAATTGGCAAAAATATTGGCGATGATTTAGCAGAGGGAAAACCAACCCTTCCTTTAATCCACGTCATGAAAACGGGCAACGCTGCTCAAGTACAATTGATAGAAGAGGCCATTGAGAACGGTGGGCTCGATAAAATCAACGATGTCAAACAAGCCATCGAGGAAACAGGTGCCATACAGTACACCATTGAACAAGCACGTTTTTATGCACAAGAAGCCATCAGCACACTCAGCAGCATAGCCGACTCGGATCATAAAGCGGCACTTGCTGGAATTGCTGAATTTTCAGTAGAACGAACATATTAATTACAAATAAAAACATGAGGTTATAATGAAAATAACAATCATCAGCATCAGCCTTTTCCTTACCACTTTTAGCATGACCTCACAGGCAAATCAGCGCGCTGATTTTTTAGAAATGATCAAAGCGGCTGAAACGGCTTGCACAACGCCGGCTAAATACAGCGACAAGTTCGCAGACCCTGACAACACCCACGCGCAACTATACTGTTTGTCTGCATTCTCATTCACCTGCACGGGTGAGCACGAGAAAGCACAGCTTAATTGTGCAACCGTGGGTCGCATGAGTGACATCAAAAAATGCCCCGTATGCGCCAAATCGACCATTCAACCCTCAAAATGAGACGTTAATCACAAAACCCAAACATTCTTAGATAAGCACAATACAGCATACCAACTTTCTTCTATAATTTGATTTCATAGGCTCATGAATAAAAGAAGGTATGCACATGAAATTCATCATCATCGCAGTTGCACTTGGTTTTGCCAGTGGTTACGCCCAGGCATCGGAAGTTGAAAACTTAAAGGCTGACATTGAAGCGGCCAAGCAGCGACTATCTGCCGCAGAAACAGAAACCGTGACTCTGCAAACAGACCTCAATAGCAAACAAACCCATGCGGCAAACCTACAAGCAAAGCTAGATCAACAAGCACAGCTACTTGCGATGATTAAAGCCTCTTTGGATAATGCCGAATCACAACAACAAAGCGCTCCGGCCGATACTGCATTCAATATTGATGACGCACCAGCCTCTGAAGAGACAACTGTGGCCGTTTTAGATGACGACATCATCAGCGATCCTAGCCCTGCCCCAGCGGCCGACACAAGCACCACCGACGACCTTGAGCTAGAGTTCGAAATAGAACTGACTGAATAAATCAGATACAGAGCTTTTGCCCTTGACGACTTGGCTGCCTAAACTGCTTTTTAGGCACCTTAGTCATGAATTTATTCACAAATTGCAAACCCAGTAAAAAGACATCGGCATTTTTATTTTTGTACACTCGCACGACATCACACAAAGCCTCAAGTGAAATGGAATGTTCCTGGCTTTGATCTTTAAGCTCTAAAGATAACTGATCTCCAAGCACAAACTCTTTCTGACTACGCACAAACATACCTTCATTAGATATATTAATGGTTTTAGCCAAAACATTCCCTGCGGGGTTAGACAAATTAATGGGTTTATAAACACTCACACGAACAGATTTACGACGACTCAAAACGCACTCCTACGCCTTATACTTTTATTATTATTTTTATTATTCGACGATGGCTTATGCCATTCCCTGTCATTAATTTTTATTATGGTATAACTATAAGACATAAACTACTGACATAATACCCGTTTTACAAAAAAGGGCGGACTTTATTGTCTTTTATCCAAAATAAGCAAAACAATTTTACAAACTCACACAGCTAATAGTATCATCATCGATTGGCCTTTAGCGGAACGCTTAAACACAAAAACCACTTAAAAAACAATACCATCACATTCGAGAACGGGAATTTCGTATGAAAAAACATGATGAAAAAAGAGATTACATCCGCATGACAGCAGAATGTGAGGTTTCTTTCACTGACCCAGAGTCAAGCTTGAGACACCATGGACTCAGTAAAAATTTAAGCGGCAAAGGCATTCTATTTGAAACCAGCAAAGCGGTTGAAGCTGGCACACTCGTTGAGCTCACCGTCTCCCCAGAAAACACAAGCACCCCACCGCTTCATGCATTGGTTGAAATTGTCCGCTCAACACCAACCGCTGATCCAACCATTTTTTCCGTTGCAGCAAGTATTAAAGAGATTTTGCCTTAAATGTATAAAATTCAAAAAGAGATTCACTTTTGCTATGGCCACCGCTTACAAAGCCACCCCGGTAAATGCAAGCATATCCATGGCCACAACGTCAGAGCCATAATCACCCTAGCCTCAGAGAAGCTCAATGATGCAGGAATGGTGGCTGATTTTGCAGAAATAGACCAATACGTCAAACCTTGGATCAATGACAATTTAGATCATAATTTTCTGATCGAGCGAACAGACCCACTAGTACCAACGCTTGAGAAAGCAGGCGAACGTTTCTTCCCTATGGACTGCCCCCCAACGGCCGAAAACATTGCAGCACTGATTTATGACCAAGTAAAAACCAGCCCTCTCCCCATCGAAAGTGTTATTTTGTGGGAATCATTTACTGCAGCAGCCCATTACTGCCCCTCGTAGATAAAAAACACGAGATATCAAACAAAAAAATACCAAAGCTGTGAAAACAGTTTGGGTATTTTTTTGTTTGAACAGAGCCATCACAATAGCTCTGCGGCTTATTTTATCGCTCGTAGCCAGGCACAGCACTCATTTTATGAATACTTAAATCAGCACCTTCGTACTCATCTTCTTCAGATAGCCTAATGCCCATCAACAATTTAAGCACCCCATAAATAACCAGTCCTCCAATAAAGGCGATAATTACCCCAAAAGCAGTACCAACTACTTGCGACATTAAACTCACGCCGCCTTTACCAAGCATACTCTCTAAGCCGAATATACCAGCCGCAATACCACCCCAAACACCACACAACCCATGTAATGGCCACACACCTAAAACATCATCAATTTTCCAAACATTCTGAGTTAAGGTAAATGCCCACACAAACAACATTCCAGCCACTGCACCTGTTGTAAGCGCACCTATGGGGTGCATTAGGTCTGAGCCCGCGCAAACCGCAACCAAGCCGGCTAAAGCGCCATTATGAATGAAACCTGGGTCATTTTTACCGACAACCAAAGAGGTTAAAATACCACCAACCATTGCCATTAAGGAGTTCACTGCGACCAGACCACTCAAACCTTCAACCGATTGCGCTGACATCACGTTAAAACCAAACCAACCTACAGCTAACGTCCAAGAGCCAAGTGCAAGAAAAGGAATGCTTGAAGGTGGATGGGAGGACATTTGACCACCAGCCTTATAACGACCTCGGCGGGCACCCAACAACAGCACAGCCCCTAATGCAATCCAGCCACCAAAAGCATGAACCACAATGGAGCCAGCAAAATCATGAAATGCCGCACCAAACCAATGTTCAATGAGGCCAACCGTCACATTCGCGCCATCAGCACCAACCGTGGTAACCGCAAAAGAAATACCCCAGGTTGTACCAGTACCGTTGATGCCAAAGTTGCCATTCCAAATAATCCCTTCAAAGAAAGGGTATAACAACGCCACAATTAAGAAAGAGGCCAGCATCTGAGGGTAGAATTTTGCTCTCTCAGCAATACCACCCGAGACAATGGCAGGAATCGCAGCTGCAAACGTCAGTAAGAAGAAGAATTTGACTAAAGCAAAACCATTGTTTTCCTCAAGATTCGCAGCGCTGGCAAAAAAGTCCATGCCATAAGCCACATAATAACCAATGAAAAAGTAAGCGATAGTCGACACGGCAAAATCAACCAATATCTTAACCAGGGCATTTACTTGGTTTTTACTACTTACGGTACCCACTTCTAAAAACGCAAAACCTGCGTGCATCGCGAGTACCATTACGGCACCAATCAACAACACCAACACGTTTAGACCATCCAATACTGCACTCTCCGCCATGACGACTCCTTTCTCAACTCCACACAGGAGTTTTACGCACCAAATTTGTGCCAAACATTCAAAAGCATCGCAAAATAGACGCTTATTCAAAAAACAGGCGCCATTATGGCGCATTTCTCTAGTGAAAACAAAACAAGCAAATTCACGCAACGTAAACCACCATCAGACATTCACATTGACGACAGAAAGCGGGGTATGATAAAAATTGATGCTCTTTAATCTCACCAAGAGAAAATTTATGAAAGCAAAACTGCTATTACTGGCCTGTCTATTCATGCCAGCCGCCTCAATTCAGGCAAATAATATTTCCACGCCTGCTTCTCTTAATAAGAAGGTCTCATCAGAGACATTCGCTTACATCCGAATTCCAAATATGTGGGGTTTGCTGTCGTCTCCTAAAGGCAATGCCATAAGCAACGCCTTAGCCAGCCCTGCACACCAAACTCAAATTGCTGAACTTAAGGCCGCCGTTGAAAAAAACATTCTCACAGAACTCGAGCCATACACTGGTTTTGCATTAAAATTAGTTTTATCTAGACTCACATCCCCCATAGAGGCGATGGCCATCACCCCTAAGGGCTCGCCCTCCCCCATCCCCAACCTTGCTATCCGCACACAGCTTGATTTCAAAACAGTGGGTGAGTTTAAAGCACTACTCGCTGCGATGAGCCAAGAAATTCCAATACAGATCACTGCACCTATCACAGCAGAAGGTTTTGGCACCCTGCAGGTAGAAGCCGTCACCATACAGCTTCACTTTGATTCTGCGACCGGTATGTTAAACATGGTTGCAGGACAAATGGTCAACCAAAAGATTTTTGACGAAATCACCAGTTTACCGGATGCCACCTACCCTGTTTTCCAAGCGGATCAACAACAAATCGATAACAGCGGCCAAGGTTTATTCATCTGGCTGAATGCAAAAAAGATTCTGCCTTTAGCACAAGCAGGTATGCCGCCTGAAGTTTCAATGGGCTTACAACAGATGGGTTTATTGGATGCCACTTCAGCTGCTGCTGGCATGGGAATGAGTAATGGTAAGGGCCGTTTACAAGTCTTTTTAAATGCCCCTCACACGGGCTTAAGAAAATCGATTCCTGGCGTGAACAACAATTTTAGTGTGACTTCAGCAGGGACTCCTGGCGGTATGTTCTCCATCTCGATTTTAAGCTTGGAGTTATTACAAGGCGTCGAGAAGCTCATGCAAATGATGTCTCCTGATGACTACACCCAATACGAAGCAACCCAAAAACAAATCAAAGAAGCTGCAGGCTTTGATGCTCGTGACGTTTTATCCGCTATCGGCCCTGAAACACTGTTTTTCTCCGACGATGAAGGTAGTTACCTTGCCATTCGCTTAAGAGACCCTGCAAAATTTTATGGCATTTTGGACAAGCTCAAACAAATGTTTCAACTAAAACATGAGCAAGTCACTGTTGATGGTGTTCAACATCACCACTTAGCCATCCCAGGGATTTCATTCCCTCAAAGCAGCCCTGATTTCCTCATGACGCTGCTGTCTCGATCAGGCACACACCTTTACTGGATTGAGGATAATGGCTACTTATTAATGGCTCAAATCCCACAAATGTTAATGGAGCATCAGAAATCAGCTAACCGACAACCGATCCAACACTGGTTAAATGAGCAACAACGTCAAAGTGGCCAACATTCAATGGCACTGCTGAGCTTTACGCTTGAAGATATGCCGACTGAAATTTATAACGTGTATTTACAATTGCTTTTGATGCTGGGTGATTTTGCAGAATACCCTATCGACTTGTATAAACTCCCCAGCGCATCTCAAGTGAATTTAGCCAATAATGGTACCTTTGGCGTGCAGTTTGATATGTCTGAAAGCCAAATTGGTTTTGGCATCACCTATGAAAGCACCATGATTGACTTCTTGCTTGACCCAGGTGCAGGCAGTGTTGTGGTTGTTGGTGGTATTATGGCTGCAGTCGCTATTCCGGCCTATCAAGACTATATCACTAGAGCCAGCGTTGCCGAAGGCATGAGCATTGCTTCTGGTTATAAAATTGCGGTTTCAGAATACTACTACCTGAACAACAAGCTACCAACGGCTGAAAAAGACCTCGCAATTGACCCTGTTCGCCCATACGGCCCAGTGGAATCGGTCACTATGCAAGGCGAAGGTGAAATCCATATTAAGCTAACAGGATCAAACCTCTATGGTAGTAGCGTCGTATTTGCACCAAAAATTGAAAACGGTGTTGTACGTTGGGCCTGCTCATCAAAAGGCACTTCAATGAAATACCTACCGAGTGAGTGCAGAGTTGAATACTAAGCAATCTTGAGTTAGCACAACGATAAAGACCTCAGCAAGCCCGCCTTGTTGAGGTCTTTTTTTGTCTTTCACAGCACCACTTTCAACGCTCCCCCCCCCTATGCCAGTACGCTACCTAGCCCAACACAGAGAGTATTTGGGGAATGTCCATATTCCCTGCTACGCTTTAAAGTATGTTCAAAAAAACGCTACTCGCCCTGATTTTACTCATACTCGCCACTTACCCGTATGTTATGGGCAAAATCAGCCACGGCTTTTTTATCGAGCTGGCTAAAAATTTTTCCACCAAGCATACCCAGTTTGACATTGCTCACTATCAAACAGGCTGGCTCACCTCAGAATTCGACTTAATTATCACCGATTTAAAAGACCAAAGCATCGTCCGCAGCCGCCAGACGGTCACTCACGATTTATCCACCATCACAGGCATTCACACCGGTAACATGGCTTGGGCAAGCGTGAACAGCCAAATCGTTGAAGGGATGAGTCGCTGGCACGAGCAACACGGCAGCTTACCCGCTTTCAAGCTGTCCATGACAACTCAACACGACATTCAAATACAAGTTCAATTCCCGAAGTTACAAAGTGAAGATGTCTCCTTCAGCCAAATAACCTTTCAAGCGCTCATGAACGAAACCGAATCTTTTCACACCTTGTCACTGTCCATTGATTCAATAAAAAGCCCCAGCTTTAGTGCCACACAAATACAGCACCAACTTCAATTCAGCAATAATGTGTTAAAAAGCCAGTTTTCTAGCCAACAACTCAACTTAGAAAACACTCACTTTAGCCAGCTTCAGCTCACTAGCCAATTACAACCGATACAATCAGGTGTTTTCCAACCACTGCTCATTGATGCACTTCAAGGCACAACCTCTCTACCGTTATGGCGTTATTTATCAGACCAGGAAATGACTTTTCAAAGTGATATGCAGCTACATAAAAAAGCAGATAAACTCAATATCAGGCTTACAGCAACACAAACAGATGAGCTCAAGAAACCCTGGCAAGACAAACTAACGGCCAACATGGACCTTTCCTCAGGTAGCCGCCTACTCACCCAAATCACCGCGTTAATTTTGAAACAAAAATACCAACACCTGCCTTACCCAATCCAACAAGACGCGCTAGAAGCCATTGCAGCCAGGCAACTTCAAGGATTTAAAGACTTAGGGTTACTGCAACGAGTCGGTAATGATTTTAAAACACGAATTGAATATCAAAAAGACCGCTTTGATATTCTTGGCAAACAATTTGCCAGTCTGCTGCAGTTAACGGCGCACTAAACGGAAACCTAACGTACTCGTTCTATAGTTCATCGCATGATGCATTCGGTACGCTGACCGAGTGTCACTTGCAGATGATGACCAGTTGCCACCTCTCGCCACACGATTCCCTTTCTTCCCAGCGCACCGCTTTTCAGCCCCATCATAAGCTTCGTTCAACGGAGAACAAGTCCACTCAGAAACGTTGCCATGCATATCATAAAGCTGAAATAAATTGGGCTTAAACGAGCCGACTTTTGTGGTCGAAATATTACTCCAAGAGGTCGCACACTCACCGCAATTGGTCTTCTTCTCTGAAAATTTATCCCCCCAAGGGTAAGGCGTCTCTAGCGTTGCTCGAGCAGCATACTCCCACTCAGCTTCAGTTGGCAGACGAAACGAGTCGTCCCCCATTTTATTTAATTTACCAATAAATTGGCGGACGTTTTTAAAGGAGACTTTATCCACTGGGTAACGCGAGCCTCGGTCAAAAGTAGAAGGATTATCTGGCAACACTTTCCCCCAGGCACCTTGAGTCGTTTCATGCTTGCTTAACCAAAACGAATCCACACACACATTATGTGGATGCTCATCGGCATAACGACCCTCCTCATTATTTTTACTGCCCATCGAAAAACAGCCAGCAGGAATATAAATAAATGTTTGCCCGGTTACTGGATCAACCCACGGCATTTTATCTAAAATCTCCACTTTCCAATAACCAACACCCGCGCTGAGCAAAACCATGGCACACAAACCAATCACTAAGGGCAATTTAGATCGTTTGCCCGTTGCCACACGTTTGCCACCAATGGTGGTATTTTCTTTCTTATCTCGAGAGCGCCGACCAATTCCCGTATTACTGGCAGAATCCACGACACGCTTGCGTTTTTTAGCCTTAGCCTTCCCTTTGGGTTTGGCCTTATGCCGAGTAGGCTCACCGGCATCATCCATTAATTCATCTAATGACAAATCGGCGATGGTTCGTTCTTCGGGAGCCAGCTCCACAGGTTCGCTAGGCTCACACCCCTCCGGTAAGGGGGCTTCAACTTGTCCTTTTAATTCTTTTCGCCACTCTTCAATACTTTGCGGCCGCTCTTCGCCCAAAACCATTAAGGCATGATCAATTGCCCGCAAAAAATGCTCTTGATAGCGCTTTTTAGCAATTTTGGTCGCAGGCTTCATTGGGTCAGGTTCATCCCGAAGACGTGCGGCACTACGCAAGCTAGCCTCAACCACCCTGCGCCCTGTAATACAACGGTAAATGACCCCTGCCATCGCATAAATATCCGACCAAGCACCTTGCTGCTTAGCATCGGTATAATATTGCTCAATAGGCGCGTAACCTGGAGTGAGCATGGAGGTCATCGAGGTTTTCCCTCCCGAATCAGCTTCTGCTCTAGCGGCACCAAAATCTAATAAAACAGGGCTGCCATCTTTACGTAAATAAATATTGGCAGGCTTGATATCTCGGTGAATCATACCTGCATCATGCAGTACTTCCAGGCCACTCATCAGAGGCAAGACAATATTCATCACTGCTTTTTCTTTGAGTTTGCCAGATTGGGTCAGTTTGGCATCGAGCGGTTCACCTTCCTCATATTCCATGACAAAGTAAGCGGTACCAACCGCTTCAAAATAGTTCTGAATGCGTACCATATTGGGGTGTTTAAAACGTGCCAGGGTTCTGGCTTCGTCTAAAAAGCGTTCTTTAAACGCTTTAAAGTCACTCACATGCTCTTTGGTTTTAGGCCTAACTGAGAAATCTCTATCACGTGACGCCAAACTTTCAGGCAAGTACTCTTTAATGGCGACTTTTTGGTCTAAGCGCAGATCCCGCGCTAAGTAGGTAATACCAAATCCGCCCTGGCCTAAGACTGTTATGATTTCATACTGTTGAACGAGTGTATAACCCGTTTTTAGCGCATCAGTAATGACTTCAGTATCCAAAAGAATGCTTTCCCTCTTGTGTGGTTGCCCAAAAATTTGCGGACATATAAATAGTTTAGCAGTTCACACACTATCTAACAGGATCAGTCCGGTTTTTCCGCAAAGGAGAAAAGCACATCAACTGGCAAGTAAATCCCATCTGCAACCGCGAGCGCCTCTACCTCGGCCATGTGCTCGACTTGAAAACGCTCTAATTCATCATCCGATAAATTGTCGAGCAAACTTCGAAGCGCCGTATTCCACACAACATCCCACCAGTCTCGCCCTGTTGCAATGTGGTAGCCCATTGATTGCTGGCTTATTTGAATATTTTCAAACCCTGCACTCGATAACGTTTGCTCACATTTTTCAACACTATCCAGCTTCTGAGCAACTTCAAAGTCTTTGGCATACCCATACGCTTGTAAACGGGTAATGAATAACTCCGCCATCGGTGAGAAAGAACTGGGTAAAAAGCTACTGAAACCTACTTTTGCACCAGGCTTCATCACTCTCTTCCAGCTCAGTAAACCTTTTTGAATATCCGAGAAAAAAAACAAACCAAACCCACATAAGACATGATCAAAATAATTTCGCTTGAACTCGACGTCTTGGCCATCCATTTCAAAGTAGTCAATGTTCGTTAACGCCATTTTTCTGCAATTCACTTCAGCTTTAGCCAACATACCCGCCGAGAGATCAATCGCCATCACCCGACCAGTACTCGCCATTTGTGCGGCAGCAATGCTGACCATACCTGTTCCAGCAGCAACATCTAAGATTTTTTGCCGACCAAAAATTTTAGCTTTTGCCGCTAACAAGTCAGCCGCAAAAGGGAAGAAACGCATATTGGGAGAGTCATACCCACCAGCAACTGCATCGAACGTTGAAATAATTGAACTCATAACAAACACTCTTTTATCTAAATTTGTGATGCACTTATAACTTTGAGGGAATCATCCCTAACAGCGAAAAGAGCATGAATTTGGTCACAGAAAACACAAATTAACTGTGTTTTTATTAACTAACTAGAACGCAATCATTATTGATTTTAGTATCAAAATAAGAGATTAACTTAATGGATATACAAACCCTTCATGCCGGTAACACTCTCGTTCTCGAGCCTGGTACAGAGCTAAACCAATACAAAATACTCAAGGTATTAGGCCAAGGCACCTTTGGGATCACCTATCTTGCAGTGAATTTAACACTCAATCAACACGTGGCAATTAAGGAGTTTCTGCCTGAGCCTGTCGCTTACCGTGAACATAGCAATACAGTCCGTCCAAAATCAGCCAATGACCAGCTCACGTTCCAACATTTTAAACAAAGATTCCTTGAAGAAGCGCAGAATTTAGCCCTTTTCAAGCATCAAAACATCGTTCGTATCAATGGGTATTTTGAAGCCAATGAAACCGCCTATATGGTGATGGATTATGAAACGGGTATCAGCTTAGAGCAACAACTCGCACAAGGGTACCGCTACTCAGAAGCGGAACTAACCTCTTTTGTGCGCCAACTCAGTAGTGGCTTACATCGACTTCATCAAGTTGGCATTATCCACCGGGACATTAAACCCGATAATATTTTCATCCGAGCCCACGACAATAGCCCTGTACTCCTTGATTTTGGCTCTGCCCGGCATGCGCTGCACCAAAAAACGCAAGACATGACCACGCTACTCACGGTCGGTTACGCACCAATTGAACAATACTCAACCAACGGTACCAGGCAAGGCCCTTGGACAGATATTTATTCACTCGCGGCTGTTTGTTATGAATTAGTCACAGGCAACCGCCCAATGGAATCAACCATCCGCAGTGAAACCAAAATGCGAACAGGGTCTGACCCACTCCCTTTGGCTGCTGAGACAGCAAAAAACCATTTTAGCCATGCATTTTTACAACTCATCGACCAAGGTCTCGCCATGCTTGCAGAAGACCGGCCACAAAGTATTGAGGGCTGGCAAACAAGTCTCGATCAGTTAAATCGAACCAAAATACAAGACATAGAAGCATTGCAGCAAAAGTTATCAGAGCCACCACTGGCAACACACCATCAGCTCAATCAGCAAACCAACAACAGAACCGTTATCCCATTCCCAATTCAAGCTGATACACCACCGCCGACAGAAATCGAGCCTAATAAGGCCGAAACACCGGTAGAAAAGCCTACAAATTTACCCACACTGACGTTAACCATTACGTTTCCGACGTTTAAATACATTTGGGAGAAGCATGCATCCGTCGTCATTTTAGTGTGTTTATTTTGCCTAGGGTTAAGTGCACCCATTCTCATTGAGTCAGTAATGGCCAAAGACTTTACGGTGATTTCTTCTTGGTTTCTGTTTCTGTCACTCAACGCAATGACACTCTATTTAATAGCGAATAAAACACGGTTAAGCACACTGGAAAGGCGACTTGGAATAACCGCTTTAAGCGTAGGAACAGCCATGCTTTTGGTTCAACTCGTCATGTCTTTATAACCACGCACAATGTGCAGCTGTCCAGCACAATGTGTTTAAAATGATACAAACCACCTGAAATACATTTTTATCGCTATACTTCAATTTTATTCATAAAAAAAATAAAAGTATTTCAATGAACATTGCTGAAAACATCTCTGATTTAATTGGGAACACACCACTGATTAAACTCAACGCCCTATCTCAACAGAGCGGCGCCACCATTCTTGGTAAGTGCGAGTTTTTAAACCCAACAAGCTCAATTAAAGATCGTATTGGTTGCAGCATGATTGATGCGGCAATAGGTCAAGGTCTTATCAAGCCAGATACCACCATCATTGAACCAACGAGTGGTAATACGGGTATTGCCCTAGCCAGTATTTGCGCGGCAAAAAATCTGCGCTTGATTCTAACAATGCCTGAGTCAATGAGCACTGAACGACGGAACTTACTCACAGCCCTCGGTGCTGAACTGGTACTCACCCCTGCACTAAAAGGCATGACAGGCGCTTGTGACAAAGCGATAGAGTTAGCAAACAGTATTGCTAACACCTATATTCCGCAGCAATTTAAAAACCCTGCCAACGCACAAATTCATAGAGAAACCACTGGCAAAGAAATTTTAGCTGACACCGATAACAAGGTCGATATTTTCATTTCAGGCGTTGGTACCGGCGGCACCATCACAGGATGTGGTGAAACCCTAAGACAAGCTAACAGTGATGTTCAAATCATTGCCGTAGAACCAAGCACCTCAGCAATCCTCTCCGGAGGCACACCAGGCCTACATAAAATTCAAGGCATTGGTGCAGGATTCACCCCGGATATTCTTAACTGTGATATTTTTAATGAAGTGATACAGGTCAGTGATGATGACGCTTATATCACTGCCAACCAACTGGCCAAAAAAGAGGGGTTACTTGTCGGTGTTTCCTCTGGGGCCAACGCTTTTGCCGCAGCGCAGGTTGCCAGGCGACCTGAAAACCAAGGCAAAATGATCGTCACTTTATTGTGCGACACAGGTGAACGCTATTTAAGCGCATCACTCTATTAAAAAGGCCACAAACTCCAGCGCGCTTCCAAAGAAGGGCGACATTGCTTTAACTGCTTCTGATAATCGTTAGAGTATCTCGCTACTTTTTTAGACACTTTGACTAACCACGGTTTTTTTCGGTACGTTTTTCGAGCATACCCGCCATGTCCTTCGTGGTAGGCAAGATACTGCTTCCCAGCATTCGACAATGGAATTTTTAGTTTTGTTTGGCTCACTTTGGTATACCAACCCACAAAGTCAGACGCATCATCAAAATCATCCCTGTCAGCGCCTGTATTTCCTGTTTTCTTCTGATACCACTCCCAGGTTCCGTCTAACACCTGGGCATAGCCAAATGCCGTACTAGGCCTAAACCAAGGGATAAAACCAAAGAGCGTTTCCCGCGGCGGCCTAGCTTCGGATTTAAAAGCGGATTCTTGCCGAATAATTGCCATTTGCACATGGATCGGCGTGCCCCACTGCTGCTCTGTTGCTTCTGTCGCATCAAACCAGTCGGGTTTTTCCTCAAAGATATCGCAGACATTATGAATTTTAGTCGGTGGACTACTACAACTACTCAGTGCAAGTGCGCTTATTATACATATTGCCAAACGAAGCATTATACACCCATTATTATTTTTATGGTTATCCCCCCTATCATAGTCAATAGAGGCGACCTATAGTTATTTAACAACTTTTATCTTGGAGTGATGACCATTAACCCTGCCAGATTAACTCACCACTGCCGCGCGTATTCAGGTTGCTTAAATACATTCGAACATGACTCTGATCATTGCCATTGCACCATGCAATTTCAAGTGTTTTTCCCCCCGCAAACGGAAAAACACAAAGTCCCTGTATTATTTTGGCTAGGTGATGAACATCACACGCCAGAAGATTTCATGCAAAAAAGCGGCATTTTAAAATTAGCTGCCGAATATGGCATTGGTATTGTTGCCGTTGACTCAAGCCCTAAAGGCAATAACATTCCAATTACCGAAGATGGCATTGGTGAAGGGCTTTCTTATTACGTTGATGCAACTCAAACACCGTGGTCATATTACTTCAATATGTATTCGTACATTAGCCAAGAGCTACCAGCACTCATCAGAAACCAATTCCCACAATTTTTAAAATCATATGGTATCAGTGGTTTTGGAATGGGTGGTCATGGAGCGCTCACCATTGGCTTACGACACCCCGACATTTTTTCATCCCTTTCAGCTTTCGCACCAATGTGTAACCCAAAGCAGTGCAGCAAAGGCATCCATGCGTTGAGTTATTATTTAGGAACCGACCGAGACAACTGGGACGCTTATGACAGCGTCACTTTAGTCAACCAAGCGCAGTGTAAAACACCGATTTTACTGGATCAAGGCCTTCAGGATGAGGCGCTTTCTAAGCAACTGAACACTAAGAATTTAGAAGTTGCATGCACGACAAACCAACACCCTCTCGAAGTCAACTTCCGTGCAGGGTATGATCATAGTTACTATTTTGTATCTACTTTTCTCGAGAACCATATTCAACATCATTACCAAGCACTGAGTCACCTCAGCATGGCAAACTCCGCTTAGAACGGCAAAATATTAATACTATCATCAAGTAAATAAACTAGGCCTAACGCGGCTAAAATCGCGAGTAAAGACAACACTCTAAGCGCACTTTTACAACGGACATTCAGCAACTTACATTTACATTCATCGCTATTTAACATGAATGAACTCCTCTTGTTATTATTATCCAAACAGCGTTTAGATTATTACCTTCTGGTATTATCATGTATCAGAATCTGATGGTAAAGCAGATAAATCATTTTTTATTAAAAATAATGAAAATTGTTTTCCTAAGATAACGATCAATACGGGTAATTCAGCTTCAATTCAGGTTTTTCGACTAAAATACTTATTATGAACTTGAATTGGTTAACCGCAACTTTATTCCTTTTAGTGATAAACAGCAGCGCCTGTGTGGATTATCAACTAAAAACAGCCGCAAAATCCCCCACGGATTTAGTCGTAGATGCACACATACAAAAAACAGATGAGCTGATGCAAAATTTAATGATCAAGCTCTATAAACGAAACCCACGTGAATTACAGAAAACCCCAAACACAACCATTCAATCCCGGCTCAATGAAGTTTTTGCTCACTCAGGAGAACAACATTTCCCTGAATTTGCAGCCAAGTCGACTCAAGAAATACTTACCCTGCCCTTTGACCCGCTCTACCAAGGAGACAGAGTATTTGCGTTTATGGTGGGTTTGAGTGACATGGTGCATAAATCTTATGGCTACCAAACAGAGTACTTCATGCTCGACAGTATCAATGGACAAGATCTCTACAATTCAGCCCGTAACATAGAAACCTTAATTTGGCGCATGAAACATCACTTTGCAGCAGATGGCGACCTCTACTTACTCACCAATGGATACGACCAAAATATTGAGAACCTCAGTTTTGAACGCTTATTTGGCAAACTCATTAGTTTGCAAGATATGATGGCTCGGATTTCAGCAGACAGCACCAATAGAACCATTAACAAAATCGTCCATAGTGTTGCTTCAACCGTGTTATTACCTGTTGGCATTTAACGCTTCCAGCGCCGCCCAGTTGGTGCATTTCCCCCCCCAGCAGTACGACTAAATGACCGCTTAGGTTGCTCAGCTTTCAATGGCGTACTTTCTGCTTTTTTTTCATCGGGTGAATGGTGAACGACAGTTTGAATTTTTTTAGGCTGCGCTTGATCTGGCAAAATAATCCCCGCTTGTAATCGTCGCGCTTTACGAACCACAAAAGGTAAACCCTCTGGCACATCAGAAATTTGCCACCAGCAGCCTTGTGTTTCAACTTGACGCCTCATATTTCGGCAGGTTTCTGTCATTGAGAGGCCATTCAGTACGACCCACCAAGTGTTTTTATTCTGCTCAAAAAATTGAGGCCAAGCCTCAAATGAGTCCAGCAGAATGATCGCAGCCTCAGCACCGTTAGGCCTGTCAACATATGGAAGACCAAACACGCAAGTCATTTGTGCCTTACTCAAAACAGATTCTCTTAAAGCAATATCACGGTGAAAAACCACCACCTGAACCGGTAAATTTTGCTCATTCACACATTAAACCTTCTGATAACGCCATCAATAATATCATTATTGCCACCTTTCCAATTTGCATACCAGAATATTAGAAAAAATAACTTAAAATCGATTGTTTACAAGAAAATAGCCGTGATAGGCATGACTTTCTACAGCCAACGATACCCATTGCAGAGTTTCACCAATCGACCTTACTGAGCCTTTCATAGAGAATACCTTACTTTTCACACCAGACAAATCATTAGTACCCGCTAGTAAATTCGGGTATCCTTAGCTCGGAAAATTTTCAGCTAAAAAGTGCCAGGGAAAACGTTATGGATTTAGACATCCCCGAAATTACCCAAAATGAATTGTGGATTGTAGAAACCACACTTCAAGAGCGCTATGGCGAAAAAGTCACGATTCAAGAAGTCGAAACGGAAGCCCGCTTATCCCCTGCTGACAGAGAAACTACTGAGTGCCCTGGTATGTATTGGGAATACGGTCATTGTCATTTTCTCATCATCAAAATTGGCCAAAACCGCTATCGCAGTCAGTTTTTTTTCAGAATTCATCAACAATATGGCACTGACGTTGATGTTTATGAAGATCTCACCGAGTGTGTGATCACTACGTTACAGGCACAAGCTGATCATCAACGTGAAGACGACGATGAGCTTTACAGCGACGATAATAAAGTAACCAAATAGTTAGGAGAACCCATGACGGTTAAAAACGCGTTTTATGCACAATCAGGTGGTGTAACAGCCGTAATTAATGCCTCTGCAAGTGGCGTAATCGAAACTGCACGTCAACACCCAGACAAAATCGGCACCGTATACGCCGGTCGTAATGGCATTATTGGCGCATTAACCGAAGAACTTATCGACACTAGCAAAGAGTCAGCAGATGACATTGCCGCTCTTCGCCACACCCCATCAGGTGGTTTTGGTTCTTGCCGTTTCAAACTAAAAAGCTTAGAAGACAACAAACGCGAATATGAGCGCCTGATCGACGTTTTCAAAGCACACAACATCGGCTACTTTTTTTATAACGGTGGTGGTGACTCTGCTGATACCTGTCATAAAGTATCTCAATTATCTGAGAAAATGGGTTTTCCAATCCAAGCAATTCACGTTCCTAAAACCGTTGATAACGATTTACCTATTACCGATAACTGCCCAGGTTTTGGTTCAGTAGCAAAATACATCGCTGTTTCTGCGTTAGAAGCCAGCTTCGATGTTCGCTCAATGGCCAAGACATCAACTAAAATCTTCGTTTTAGAAGTGATGGGTCGTCATGCCGGCTGGATTGCAGCTGCAGGTGGTTTGATTGAAGATCAAAACATTCCCGTGGTTATCTTGTTCCCTGAGATCGAGTTTAACCAAGATAAATTCACCGCAAAAGTAGATGAAAAAGTGAAAGAATACGGCTACTGCACCATTGTCGTATCTGAAGGCACACACTACCCAGACGGTAGATTCCTAGCTGAGCAAGGCACACGTGATTCATTTGGCCATGCCCAACTTGGTGGCGCAGCGCCTGTTGTCGCTAACATCATTAAAGATGCATTAGGATATAAATTTCACTGGGCAGTTGCCGATTACTTACAACGTGCAGCACGTCACTTATCCTCTAAATCAGATGTTGAGCAGGCTTATGCACTCGGTAAAGCAGGCGTTGAATTTGCGGTTGCTGGCGACAATGCCATCATGCCTACCGTTGACCGTATTTCTGACTCACCTTACGAGTGGAAAATTGGTAAAGCCAACTTAGCAGATGTCGCTAACGTTGAAAAAATGATGCCTATGGACTTCATCACTGAAGACGGCTTTGGCATTACCGACAAATGCAAAGCGTACCTTCTACCATTAATTGATGGTGAAGATTACCCTCCGTATAAAAACGGACTTCCCGATTATGTCGTTCTGAAGAACGAGAGCATCGAGAAAAAGCTACCTGAGTTTGAAATCTAAAACGCACCAAAAAAGGGCTAAATAGTTTTAGCCCTTTTTTAATGCAAGCTAACTGCAGCAAATGACGACTCTTGTTTGAGCCATCTCGATGCAAATAGCAAAATGAACAACAACTTTTACACCCATCTCCGCCTCAGTTGCACTTGGATGATATCAAGTCGAATATCTGCAATTGCTACAGACTGAATCGGGATCTTTTTTTACACTATGGAGGGATACATCAATGTCTTTAGGACTCATTTTCGCACTTTTAGCAGGGGTTGCAGCCGTTGTTTATGGTGTGGTGACAATTAAGTGGATTATGGCAAAATCGCCTGGTAGCGATAAAATGCTAGAAATCGCACAAGCGGTTCAAACCGGCGCACAAGCTTACTTAAGCCGTCAATATAAAGCCATTACCGTTGTGGGTATCATCATTTTTGCAGCGATGGCACTGACTAAAATTGGCATGGCAACTGCGATTGGTTTTGCAGTTGGCGCAATTTTATCTGGTGCTGCCGGCTTCATCGGCATGAACATCTCTGTTCGCTCTAACTCTCGTACTGCACAAGCGGCACACGACGGCATGGCAGCAGCGTTCCAAGTTGCTTTCCGTGGCGGCGCTATCACTGGCATGCTAGTGGTTGGCTTAGCACTCATTGGTGTTGCAGGCTACTACGCAGCTTTAGATTTATTCACAGACATGACCACCGCTGAAATCATGCACGCTTTAGTCGGCCTTGCATTTGGTGGCTCACTGATCTCTATCTTTGCACGTCTTGGTGGCGGTATCTTCACTAAAGGTGCTGACGTTGGCGCTGACATCGTTGGTAAAGTAGAAGCTGGCATTCCTGAAGATGACCCACGTAACCCTGCAGTAATCGCAGATAACGTGGGTGATAACGTGGGTGACTGTGCAGGTATGGCTGCAGATTTATTTGAAACGTATGCTGTAACCATCGTTGCGACCATGTTA
>Ga0233435_1001037_pt1 | contig 28929 bp, 28 predicted proteins | sample SI_122_August201_3_FD_182735 | JGI IMG/M metagenome (GOLD analysis project Ga0233435, IMG submission 182735) | Seawater microbial communities from Saanich Inlet, British Columbia, Canada - SI_122_August2016_135_MG | ecosystem: Environmental > Aquatic > Marine > Inlet | place: Canada: British...
ATATATGGCGTCCCCGGACGGACTCGAACCGCCAGCTATCCCTTAGGAGGGGACTGCATTATCCAGTTATGCAACGGGGACATTGAAAATATTATAACAATAAATGAATTGTTAATTTAAGAAAGAATCTTATAAGTAGCTGAGCAGAGCGGACTTAAGCCCGCTCAATAGATCGTTTTTCTATGTTTAAAGGCTGATCTTTTTATACTTGATACGATGTGGTGTGTCAGCATCAGTACCCAGACGTTTATGACGATCCGCTTCATAATCGGCATAGTTACCTTCAAACCAGACGACATGACTATCGCCTTCAAAGGCGAGCATATGGGTGGCGATTCTATCCAGAAACCAGCGATCATGCGAAATAACCACGGCGCAACCAGGAAAGGCTAGTAGCGCTTCTTCCAGTGCACGTAAGGTTTCTACATCCAGATCATTTGTCGGTTCATCGAGTAATAAGACATTACCGCCGCTACGCAGAAGTTTGGCTAAATGTACACGATTGCGTTCACCACCCGATAAATCACCGATGCGCTTTTGCTGGTCACCGCCTTTAAAATTAAAACGACCACAGTAGGACCGCGAGGGTGTTTCGTAGGTGCCGACGGTAATTAAATCTAGACCATCAGAAATTTCTTCCCAGACAGTTTTGTTATCATCTAGATTATCGCGTGACTGGTCGACATGAGACAGTTGTACGGTAGCCCCCAGCTTAATTTCACCTGAATCCGGTTTTTCTACATCAGACATCATACGAAATAATGTAGTTTTACCTGCACCGTTAGGGCCGACAATACCGACGATACCGCCGGGTGGTAGTTTAAAACTTAAGTCATCGATTAATAATCGCTCACCGAAGCCTTTATTAATTTGTTCTGCTTCAATAACCATATCCCCTAGGCGTGGGCCTGGTGGGATAAAGATTTCCTGGGTTTCATTACGTTTCTGTGCTTCTTGCGAGGACAGTTCATCAAAGCGCGCTAGACGTGCTTTACTTTTCGCATGGCGGCCTTTGGCATTAGAACGTACCCATTCTAATTCTTGTTTCATCGCTTTCTGACGCGAAGTTTCCTGTTTTTCTTCCTGTTCCAGGCGGTTTTGCTTTTGCTCTAGCCAGGAGGAGTAATTACCTTCCCATGGAATACCTTGTCCACGATCCAGTTCTAGAATCCAGCCTGCGACATTATCCAAAAAATATCTGTCATGAGTTACAGCGACGACTGTGCCGGGATAATCATGCAGAAAACGCTCTAACCAGGCGACTGATTCTGCATCCAGATGGTTGGTTGGCTCATCTAATAACAGCATATCTGGCTTGGATAATAATAAGCGACATAAGGCTACTCGGCGCTTTTCACCACCCGACAGTTTGCTTATGTCTGCATCCCAGGGAGGGAGGCGTAGAGCATCTGCGGCTATTTCTAATTCTCGATCTAATTCCCAAGCATCAGCCGCTTCTATTTTTTCCTGTAACTCGGCCTGTTCGGCTAATAAGGCATCAAAATCAGCATCAGGTTCTGCAAATGCATCATTAACAGCATTATAGCGATTGACTATTTGCTGCATTTCTCCCAGGCCTTCTTCGACATTGCCGCGTACATCTTTGTCGGGATCTAATTGTGGTTCCTGGGCAAGATAGCCGATATTGATGCCTTTCATCGGAATGGCTTCGCCTTCGATCTCGGTATCTACACCTGCCATAATGCGTAGTAAGGTAGATTTACCCGAACCATTTAGCCCCAGCACACCAATTTTAGCGCCAGGGAAAAAAGACAGGGATATATCTTTCAGGATATGTTTTTTAGGTGGGACAATTTTGCCCACTCGGTTCATAGAGAAAATATATTGTGCCATCAGTGTTTAATCGTTAAATGAATTGCTAGTGCAGCACTAGGCGTTAATTTAAATGAGGGTTATTATAGCCTGATTCAGGGTAATCTTGCAGGCTGAGTAAAGACAAACGCTGTGTTTTGTGCCGCTTTATGACAGTTAGCGCAAGTTTCTACAAAAGAACTGTTTTGGCCGTGGGGTTTTAAGTCCAGTCCTGTCCAGCGGGCATAGCCCCAGCCTTTAGTGGCTGAGTATTTTTTCGTGTCTCTGACCATGATTTCAGCATGCATAAAATCACCAGGTACAGTGGCTGCTTTCCAGGTAGCAAGCGTTTCATTTTTCCAGACTAGCTTGGCCAGAATAGCGCCCTCTGGCCAATGTAGCTTATCGGTCTTGGCGCGTGCTGCTCTTATGGCAATGGAATTACCTAAAATAACCCGCTGCGTATTATTATCATTACGAATAGAGGTGCCGATAACGCGCCAGTTCGTTAAGCCTGGAGGGTATTCGATACCATTCGGCGCAGGCCTGACATTTTGCGCATGGCTTATTGAAGGCACTACGAGGGTCGCGATTAGGGGGCAAAGATGCCTTAGGTGCTGATGTATTTTCATTTGAGTATGCTTACTTAGAAATGGGGTGTAAAGATATTTTTACCATACAGACTAAAAATTCCATAGTCTGAGGGGTTTATTTTAGTTGCCGGGCATAGGCTAAAGTATTAATCATCGCAAAGGCAGCTTGCGGGAAATTTTCAGCAAATGAAAATATTCCGTCTTCATGGCCTAACATAGTAAAAATTGACTGATGTTTTAATTGCCCCGAGTTAAACAGGTCGGTAATGGCATGTGCCATATCCGGTGTGCCGTAAGCAATATCTTTGCCGGTATATGCCAATTTTAGGGCTTGAGTAGCGCGCCATATTTCCGGGTTATGTGCATGGATAATACATTGAATATTATTGTCTTGAGTGTAAATGCTGGCATGGCTTAATGCTTCGGATGATGGTTTACAAGGGCCGGTGGAATAGAGTGTATTGTTGATTAAGTCAGCTGCTTCGACTAGGCAGTAATTATCTTTCGATAATTCGGCAATACCTCCGGTTTGTGTGCCGCTAATAAGAAATTTTTCAGCCTGCATGCGTTGACTAATATTGCCATAGCCGTAGCCTAAATAACGATCCTCTTGCTGACCGATCAGTTGTAATTGATAGAGTAGGGTACGCCAACTGTTGATAGCTGAAATATTCCATCTGGAATCAGCCTCTGTGGACTTATGATGCAAGTGATATTTAGTAACGCCTTCGATTTCCTGAGTAAACATAATAGGGGGATTTGCTAATTAACTGGGCTTAAAGGCGCAAGGATTTAATGATATCTGGATCTTGGCTTGTCCTTTTGCCCGTTTTTCGCGTTGTAACAATAGTTACCTAGCTTGCTATGCGCCTATTGCTACGCCTTGAAAATGAACAAAAGATCTGCGTTAAACTTCAGGATTTTATTAAATCTTCACTCCTAAGTGCTAATTTATTGTAAAATTAACTGCTTTGTAATGATGCCACGTTCATTATCTTTATCGTAATTGTAAGGCATTTCTATGCGTTGTCCATTTTGTACTACTCAAGATACTCGGGTGATAGATTCCCGTTTGGCGAACGAAGGTGATCAAGTGCGCCGTCGGCGTGAATGTGTGGCGTGTAAAGAGCGATTTACTACCTATGAGGTAACTGAATTTAATTTACCCAGAATCGTTAAACGCGATGGTTTGCGTGAGCCTTTTGATGAAAATAAACTACGCGGTGGTATTTTACGCGCTTTAGAAAAAAGACCGGTAAGCAGCGATCAGATAGAAGCGGCTGTGACTCGTATTAAAAAAGCACTTATGGCTAGCGGGGATAGAGAGATAGCTGCGCTGGCAATAGGCGAACAAGTGATGAAAGAGCTAAGTGCTCTGGATCATGTGGCTTTTGTACGCTTTGCATCGGTATATCGTAGCTTTCAGGATGTCAGTGAATTTACCGATATGATTGCTGATCTACAAAACAAACAAAATAATGCCTGAAGCAGTCAGACAACAAGATTATGTCTTTATGGCGCGTGCTTTGTTACTAGCCAGAAATGGAATATACACGACTAAGCCTAATCCGCGTGTGGGCTGCGTCTTGGCAAAGAATGATGAAATTATTGCTGAGGCTTGGCATGTACGAGCTGGACAAGGACATGCCGAAGTTGAGGCATTAAAGCAGACGGGAAATGCACAGGGTGCAACGGCTTATGTAACCCTGGAACCTTGTTTTCATTTTGGCAGAACGCCGCCTTGTGCGGAAGCATTGATTAAAGCGGGTGTGGCGCGAGTCGTAGTTGCTATGCAAGATCCCAACCCATTAACGGCTGGCAAAGGTCTGGCATTGCTAGAACAAGCGGGTATAGCAGTGAGTAGTGGCGTACTGGAAACAGAGGCTAAGCAGCTGAATCAGGGTTTTATTCAGCGTATGCTCTATGCTAAACCTTATGTTACTAGCAAATTAGCAATGAGTTTAGATGGGCGCACTGCAATGGCTTCAGGAGAAAGTAAATGGATTACCTCCCCTGAAGCAAGACAGGATGTGCAAAAGCTACGTGCGCAAAGTGGCGCTGTGCTAACCGGTATTGATACGGTGTTAGCGGACGATCCAGGTTTGAATGTACGGATGAATGGCGTTGATGTAGAGCAACCTGTACGCGTTATTTTGGATTCATCACTTAGAACGCCGGTGACTGCAAAGCTCTTAGCGTTAGCTGGGCGGACACTTATTTTGACCTGTTCTAAAGAGCAAGACAAAATAGCAACGTTGGAGAAAGCAGGGGCTGAAGTTTATCTTGTCGCGGCTGACTTAGCAGGGCGTCTGGATTTACAGCAAGTATTCGCTTTTTTAGCCGAGCAACAAATTAATGATGTATTAATTGAAGCAGGCAGTAAGCTAAATGGTGCGATGCTGGAGCAGGGGCTGATCGATGAATGCATTATTTATATGGCACCGTGTATCTTAGGCTCCAGTGGACGAGGCTTGTTTGCGATGCCGAACGTGTCTGTTATGGCGGATAAAAAAAACATGACTGTACTGGATACGCGAAAAGTGGGTGTGGATTTAAAGCTGCATCTAAAAGTAAAGAAATTATAACGCGGGCTAAAGCCCCGCCCTACGTGTATATTTGACAGCGCGATACCAATAATATTTTATTAAAACTATTAATTAAACATATGTTTACAGGCATTATTCTAGCTATAGGTAAAATAACTCAAATACAGCAAAAAGCAGGTGATGTTCGTTTGTCTATTGATACTGGGAAATTATCTTTAGCGGATGCCCATTTAGGAGATAGTATTGCTGTCAACGGGATCTGCTTAACTGCTGTCGAATTAACCGAGCATGGTTTTGTTGCCGATGTCTCGAATGAAACGCTGGCGAGAACTAATTTAAAACAGGTGGCGATTGGCACGCCGGTGAATCTGGAATTGGCTTTAATGCCGCAAAGTCGGATGGGTGGACATATCGTTAGCGGTCATGTCGATGGGCTAGCTAACTTGCTGGAAAAAAAACCTGATGGCAGGTCTATACGCTTCAAATTTAGAGTAGCGAATGAACTCGCTAAATATATCGCAGAAAAAGGATCTATTTGTATTAATGGTATTAGCTTAACTGTTAATTCCGTGAATGGCGCAGAGTTCAGTGTTAATATCGTGCCGCATACTTTAAAAGAAACCAGCCTGGGTTTTGCCGCAGTGAATGATAAAGTCAATATCGAAGTTGATTTGTTAGCACGCTATATGGAGCGGTTAATGAAAGGAGACGCGACCACTGATTGTAAATCAGGGGTGACAGAAAATTTATTAAAAGAGAGTGGGTTTATTTAATTAGATGAATACAACTGAGGAAATTATTGAAGATATACGCCAGGGGAAAATGGTCATTATCATGGACGATGAAGACCGTGAAAATGAAGGCGATTTAGTGATGGCGGCAGAATTTGCTCGCCCAGAAGATATTAATTTTATGGCGCGTTTTGGGCGTGGCCTGATTTGTTTGACCTTAACCGGGGAGCGCTGTCAGCAATTACGTCTACCTTTGATGGTTAGTGACAATAATGCTGCTTTTTCGACTAATTTTACGGTATCCATAGAAGCGGCAGAGGGTGTTACCACAGGTATATCTGCTGCAGACCGGTCAAAAACCATCCATGCTGCAGTCGCTAAAGATGCCGGCCCTGAAGATATCGTCCAGCCTGGACATATCTTTCCTATCCGCGCGCGTGATGGGGGCGTCTTGAATCGCGCCGGACATACCGAGGCGGGTTGTGATTTAGCTCGATTAGCGGAGGTGGAGCCTGCAGCTGTTATTGTCGAGATTTTAAATGATAATGGCTCTATGGCAAGACGGCCGGACCTGGAAATCTTTGCCAAAGAACATGATTTAAAAATTGGCACCATCGCCGATTTGATTCATTATCGTACTGAAAATGAAAGTACCCTGGAACGGATCAGCGAATGTGAATTGCCGACAGAATATGGTGACTTTCGTTTGGTTGCTTTCCAGGACCGAAATGATAACAAAGTACATCTTGCGGTCGTTATGGGTGATGTGAGTAACGATGAGCCGGTTTTAGTTCGTGTTCATGCGCGTAATTTGCTAGATGATGTTTTTTCATCCACACGAAGTGACTGTCAGATGCCTGTGCGTGAAGCGATGAAATTGATTGCTGAGAACGGTCGTGGTGTTTTGGTGATTATTCGCCAGGATGAAAATAATAAGGCATTAGCCGAATTGGTTCATCAGTATCAAATGCAGGATAATGGTGTCGTCATTCCATCGATAGCAGAGAAGTCGGATGCCTGGCGCACGACGGGGACAGGGTCACAAATTCTTGCCGATTTAGGTGTGCATAAGATTCAGGTCTTAGGTCCACATAAAACCTATTTTGGCTTATCAGGGTTTAATCTGGAATTAGTGGATACTCCAGACTAGTTTAATTATTCGATCATATTGTAGGGTGGACTTTAGTCCGCTTGTTTTATAGATTTAGAGAGGAAAATATGTCAGCAGTAAATGTAATAGAAGGTAATTTTACAGCTCAGGGTGGGAAATATTGTATTGTTGCTTCACGCTTTAATAGCTTTATCGTCGAGCAGTTAGAAAATGGCGCTATAGATGCTTTGGTGCGCCATGGTGTTGAAAAAAGTGATATAACTCTGCTTAAAGCACCCGGCGCTTTTGAACTGCCGATGGTAGTTCAACGTGTTGCAGCGACTAAAAGATATGACGCTATTATCGCGGTAGGTGCGGTGATTCGTGGCGCTACGCCGCATTTTGAGTATGTTTCAAATGAGTGCGTAAAAGGCATTGCCCAGGTTTCCATGCAATATGATATTCCAGTCAGTTTTGGTGTGTTAACGGTCGATAGCATAGAGCAGGCGATCGAACGTGCTGGAACTAAAGCGGGTAATAGTGGCGCTTCCGCTGCCTTATCTGCTATAGAAATGGTGAGCCTATTTAATAATCTGGAAGCTTAATGAGTTCGGCAAAAACGAAAGCTAGACAGTGCGCAGTGCAAGCCTTATATCAATGGCAAATGACAGGGCAAGACCTAAGCGCGATTGAAGGACAGTTTAAAGAGGATCAGCGTTTAAAAAACGCGCAAAAAAGTTATTTTGCTGATTTATTCCATGGCGTACCTAAGCACCTGGATAAGATTGATGCCTCCATGGCTGATTTTGTGGATCGTGAAGTCGAGAAGATTGACCCAGTTGAGCGGGCAATATTACGCATTGGCGTTTATGAGTTGTTGCATAAACCTGAGACGCCTTATCGGGTCGTTATTAATGAAGGTGTGGAACTTGCTAAATCCTTCGGCGCCGATGGCAGCCACCGATATGTAAACGGGGTGTTAGATAAAGTGGCCCAAGTGCAGCGTAAGCTGGAAATTGAAGCTAAGCAAAAGAAAAGTTAAGGCGTAGAGCGGACTTTAGTCCGCTCTACAATGTGCTAGGGATTGAGAACGAGGTAAAATGAAAAACAAGGTTAAATTTGGCACTAGCGGTATTCGCGGATTAGTCACTGATATGACTGATCAAGTGTGTTATGCCTATACCCTATCATTTTTAACTTACCTGCAATCTAACGATGCGATACAACAAGGATCCAAAGTAGGTATCGCAGGAGATTTACGCAGTAGCACTCCGGCAATTATGAATGCAGTTGCCGCCGCTGTTGTCGATGCAGGTTATCAGCCGGTTAATTGCGGATTGCTACCGACACCGGCCTTGACCCTGTATGGCATTCGCCAAGGTATCGCTACGATTATGGTAACGGGGAGTCATATTCCCGATGATCGTAATGGCATTAAATTTAACAAGCCTGATGGTGAGGTGCTGAAACAGGATGAGGCTGGTATTCTGGCGCAAGAACCTGTGCTAAATGACGCCCTGTTTGCAGGCGAAAACCTATTGCAAGATAATTATGTACCCGCTGTGAACCTATTAGCAGAACAGCAATATATATCGAGGTATCTAGATTTTTTCCCTGATAATGCCCTGGCAGGTTTAAAAGTCGGTATCTATCAACACTCTTCGGTCGCGCGTGATTTATTACTGAGTATTTTTGAGGGCTTAGGTGCTGAAGTTCTAGCCTTAGGACGTTCTGCTCAATTCATATCCGTTGATACCGAAGCAATACGCCTCGAAGATATTGTGCTGGCTAAACAATGGTCAGAACAATATGATCTGGATTGTATCGTTTCTACCGATGGCGATGCTGATCGGCCTTTGGTTAGCGATGAGTATGGTGAGTGGCTACGTGGGGATGTTGCTGGTATTTTAGTCGCACGTTTTTTACAAATCGATGCTGTGGTAACACCTGTGAGCAGTAATAGTGCGGTAGAAAAATGCACTAGTTTTGCCCAGGTAGTGCGTACCAAAATAGGCTCGCCTTATGTTATCTCGGCAATGCAAGCAATAAAAAACGCACAGCATATAGCGGGTTATGAAGCCAATGGCGGCTTTTTATTACATACCTCTGTATCTTTAAACGCCAGCCAACTCAGTGCGTTACCTACGCGAGATGCTGTTATCGTGCCATTATGTATTTTACTGGCCGCGCAACAGCAAGGTAGTTCTATTGCCAAATTACTCAAGACCTTACCTGAACGCTATACTTATAGCGATAGAATCAAGGAATTTCCAACTGAGTTGAGTCAATCTATTTTGGCTGAAATTCAAACCGGCCAACTAAGCCAGGATGCCACTGTTTTTGCCCACTTATTTGGCGGACAGATTGAGCCTGCAGCAGGCTTTGATTATACTGACGGTGTGCGCGTTACTTTGGTTGATGATGAAGTGGTACATCTGCGTGGATCGGGGAATGCGCCTGAATTACGCTGTTATACGGAAGCGGGTAGTTATGAACGGGCAAAAGCGTTAAATGAATTATGTATACAGCATATGCATCGCTGGAAAGATTAGCATGCCTTTTAGGCATCGTATCTGATTTTGATATAAATGAGTGCTAAACAGTGAATAGAAGAAAATCAATAAAAAAAGATTATTTTGTCATTTTTTCAGACAACTCTCGCCTATGGCTAATTGGGTCTGGACTTTTTATTATCCTGGTTGCAGCTGTTGTATGGATTGTTCTATCTATCAGTAATAGTAGCGATTCAGCAAGTACAGCAATAGCTAGCGAAGACATCGTTGCCGTGTTAGCTATGATTATAATTCCACTGGCACTCTTGTTTGCGACGCTGACAGCTATAAAAAAAATCACTGGTTTTTCCGTTATTGCAGGAGTGGAATGGATAGGGAAAAAGACGCTAGCAGGTATTGATTGGGTCATTATAAATACACAACAATTCCTGGGTCTTGAGACTAAAAAAACCAATCACCGTGTTGCACCCTCCCATAGGCGAAAAGCCAAAGTAAGGCAACAGACGCAAAAGCAAGTGGATGTCAGAATGGGTTTGTTTGATACAGAGTCAGACATGCAAGCTGATTTAGAAACCCAGCCGGAATTTTCAGATTTCCAAGCATCGGCACAGCAACAGCGTGACGCTGATTTCGATTTTTCTGCTGCAGAAATAGCTACTGATACGGGAGTTTTTGATAGTTTGGAAACCCAGCAGGCAGATACATTTGCTCAACAAGAGACGGTAGTTAATCCAGTAAAACCTGCTTCTGAAACTGCTATGGAGTTAGCTTCTGCAGATGCAGATGTATTGCCGATAAATGAAAATACTTTGCAAACAACAGGCGGTCTGGAAGGTGTGTTTAATGAATTTGAAACGGAACTAAAATCCTTTTTCCCTGACCAGGAAGGCTCGTCTACTGTAACGAGTGACCAGTTTAGCGATAGGCAGAACAGTGAAGGCGAAGAACTTTATACTAAGCAGAATCTAAATCTAACGCAAACCCCTGACTCTATTCAGCAAGACTCTGATTTTCTGATGCAGGAAGAAGGTACTCTGGTTAATTCTCTTGATCATGAGCAAACCTTAGATGAAGCATTTAATGATATTGGACAAGACCCTGGCGTTCAGTTGCCAGCAGATGAACAGACGACAAAAACAGCTAAGCCTTACACCCTGGCAAACGATGATGACTTTATCAATCGGGCATTACAGGCGGCCGAGAATGAAGCACTGTATGCGTTAGATAATAAGCAAACCAATGATCAGTTAGGCGTTGAAGAGCGGAGTCAAAAACTTGAGGAATCAGGTCTTGAAGCAGTCGGTTTAGCTAAACAACCAGACTTTATGATCCAGGCATTACAAGCGGCTAAAGAAAAGCGAGATGCTGAGAATCAGTCAAATAAGCAGCAAGGCGCGGAAGAAAGTAGTGGCTCGCAGCAATCATTATTTAACCAGGCTGAAAAGACGGCAGCAAATATTATCTCCTCGTTTTCGCAAAGATTTTCCAAATCTCTCGGCATGCAACTAAAACCAGCATTCCAGCTTCCTTCAATCTCACTCTTACAACAACACCAGCAATCTGTTCATGCCTACACAGAAGAAGAGCTGGATACTATGTCACGTTCCGTTGAGAGGGTGCTTAATGATTATAAAGTCAGTGCGGAAGTGGTCAGCGCTTATCCGGGGCCTATTATTACCCGATTTGAATTATCACTGGCGCCAGGGATTAAGGTCAGTCGCGTCAATGGACTGGCGAAAGATCTGGCGCGAGCCATGCTGGTTACCAGTGTGCGGGTGGTGGAAATTATCGAAGGGACACCTTATATCGGATTGGAAATTCCAAATCAGGAGCGTGAACTGGTTTCGTTTCGTGAAATTATTGCTTCGGCTCAGTTCCAGCAAGAAAAGTCACCTATTACCCTAGCTTTGGGTAAAGATGTTTCTGGTCAGACGGTGGTTGCTGATTTGGGTAAAATGCCTCATTTACTGGTCGCAGGAACGACTGGCTCAGGTAAATCTGTGGCGATTAATACCATGATTCTTAGTATGCTGTACAAGGCTACGCCTGATCAGGTGCGCATGATTATGGTGGATCCAAAAATGTTGGAGTTGTCGATTTATGAAGGCATTCCACATTTATTAACGCCGGTTGTTACCGATATGAAAGAAGCGCAGAATGCATTGCGCTGGGCAGTCGCGGAGATGGAGCGTCGCTATAAGCTGATGTCTAAAGTCGGCGTTAGAAATCTTGCTGGATTTAATCAGAAGATAAAGGATGCTGAGGCACGAGGTGAAACTATTCGTGATCCATTATTTCAGTTAACAGAACCATTAGCGGAAGGTGAATCTTTTCCTGTGTTAACGACCTTGCCGAGTATTGTCATTGTGATCGATGAGCTGGCAGATATGATGATGGTCGTCGGTAAAAAAGTTGAAGAGCTTATTGCTCGTCTGGCGCAAAAAGCCCGAGCTGCCGGGATTCATTTGATTCTGGCGACACAGCGGCCATCGGTTGATGTTTTAACTGGCTTGATTAAAGCCAATGTGCCCACGCGTATTTCTTTTCAGGTATCCTCGCGTATCGATTCGCGTACCATTTTAGACCAGGGTGGCGCTGAAGCGTTGCTGGGAAATGGTGATATGCTGTTTTTACCTTCAGGAACCAGTGTTCCCACACGATCGCATGGTGCATTTGTTGATGATCATGAGGTTCATGCCGTAGTGGATTATCTAAAAACACAAGGCTCAGCCAGGTATGTAAATGAAATTACTCAGGAAGCACCTGCAGAAAATGCGGCCACTATTGAGAATGCCCAGGATGCGTTAGATGAATTATATGATGATGCGGTTAGCTTTGTAATGGAAACTGGCAGGGCATCTATTTCCAGTGTACAACGTCGTTTTAAAGTAGGGTATAATCGTGCCGCCAGAATGATAGACCAAATGGAAGAAGAAAATATTGTCAGTGAACCAGAAGGTAATGGATCAAGACGAGTTCTGGATAGAGAATAAAGTGTTAATAGAAGTATATGTATTGCACGACTTCTAATTATTATTGTTATAGATATTATGTTTAAAGAATATATACAATTGTGCTGGCTGAGTGGTTATCCGGATGATTTACCGACAGATCGAAAATTTCTTTATATTAATTTAGCCATTTATTTTTTGTTAGGACTCTTTATTCAGGGAAACATTAGTGACCCTATAGACGCTTTTCTGCAAATATTCATAGAAGTTTTTATTACGCTGTCTTTTATGGCTGCGTTATTGTATAGAGATGGTAGTGCTTATAATTTTGAGCGTTTTCTAACAGCTATCCTGGTCTGTGAAAATTTTGTCTACACGATAGGGTTACCTATACTGTTCTGGTTTATTTTCGCTAAAGGCAGTGATTACAATTCCTACCCAATTTATCTAGGCGCTTTGCTAATGATATGGTCTATTGTTATCATCGCTTACTTGTTAAAAGGACTTTTTGGGTTTAACTGGAAAAACAGCGCCAGCTTGTCTGTGCTGTATTTTGTTTTGACCTACTTTGGTTCTTTTGGTTTGTTAATGTTGACAGGCTTATAGAGAGGACTTCAGTCCGCTCTACTCAGGTTTTATAATTTCACCGTTACTTTGTTTTTTCAATTTATCAACACGGTTACCCTCGGCATTAATTAATTCTACTTGTAAAGGCATTTTGCCAACCGCATGAGTGGCAAGGATAAACAAGGGTCATAAGCCCGAATCGCCACTTCCAGATTATTCAATAATGGCTCAGTGAGTTCCTCTTCGGAGAGATATTCAGCCGCTACCTGACACACAGAGTCATTCATTCCCATATTATTACTGGTGGTAGAAACGATCAGATTTGCCTTGGTCACAATATCATTATCATCTATCTGATAGTCATGAAATAAGGTGCCGCGCGGCGCTTCAATAACGCCAATGCCCCGGGAGCGTTTTCGCCTTGAGCCACTAAATCAGAGCTCATAATGTCAGGGTCATGCAGTAAGTATTTAATACTTCAATTAACCGTGCCTAATGAAAGGCCAGGGTGCTATGCACCAATCGCACCATCGCCATGTTGTTTGAATTCCAACCGCGCAGCTTCTGCAAGAGGGGGGGGGTATTAATGTAATCACAGTTATTGACTCTGGCTAAGGGCCCTACGCGCTACCAGCCATTGTCTTTGCCCAGTGCAGTTAGATAAGGGAATTTCATATAGGTCCATGAGCGTACTTCCTCATGGATAATATCGTTATACTGACAATAATCGAAATGGTCGAGTAGGGTATTTCCCATTGCATCTTTAGCGCGTATGCTTTCATGATAGAGTTCTAAGGCGCCATCAGGCTTGGTCAGACTTAAATAATTAGTGCGGATAGTTGCGAAATCATCATAATAAGGTAAGTTGGAACAGTGTATTTTCTTTACCAGGCCAACTAAACCAGCGGCCCAATCTATCATTTGATCAATATCTGCCAGTAAATAGTCACGTTCCTCTTTAGTCAAAGATTTATTCATACCTTCTGCAATAGTGGCTGTGCCATGGATACGTTTGCCAGATACCATGCGAATTACTTCCTGGCCGAATTTGCGTAATTTGACTCCTTGTAAGCCGACTTCAGGGTAGTCATTTAAAACCGAGATAATATTGCGTTTGCTAATATCACTTTCAAAACCAAAGAGTAAATCGGGGCTGGATAGGTGAAAAAAATGCAGCGCATGCGATTGCAGAACCTGGCCAAAATGTAATAAACGCCTGAGTTTATCAGCCGCCACCGGCAAGTTTTCGGGGTCTATACCCACTAATTGATCGATCGCTTTAGCGGCGGCTAAATGATGACTGACAGGGCAGATGCCGCATAATCGCTAAACTAAAACGGGCAATTCCCAGTAGGGGCGGCCTTGAATGAACTTTTCAAAACCGCGAAATTCGACGATATGCAAGCGGGCTTGCTGCACTTTATTATTTTCATCTAATAATAAAGTAACTTTGCCGTGACCTTCTACACGGGAGACAGGGTCAGCGACAACGCGTTTTAATTTTTCTGGATTAGCAGCGGTTTCTAAGTTTTCATACATAAGTCTCTGCACTTTTAGGAAGTGTACTATCTGATAAATTGTATATCAGGATAGTTTACTTACCAGTGATAATGTTTATTTTTGCAGATGAGTCATTGATAGACAAACATGAGGGTAAAACAAATATATACAAAAAAAGTAGTGTTTTTTAAGTAAGCATTTATAAAATGCTTAAAGATATTGTAAAATAGTCAGCTTAATTAATTTTTTGCTCCGGATTTACGTTCCGGTTTGCATGCAGGTGTCATATGTCTAATATTGTAGTATCCGCTTTATATAAGTTCGCCACGCTCGAAGATTTTACCCAACTCAGAAACCCCCTATTGCAACTGATGGAAAAGTATCAGGTCAAAGGCACTTTATTGCTTGCTAAAGAGGGTATTAACGGTACCATTGCCGGTGATCGTCAAGGAGTCGATGCCATTATCGCCTGGTTACGCTCTGACTCCCGTCTTGCAGATATTCAAAGTAAGGAGTCTTATGAACTGGAAATGCCGTTTTATCGTAGTAAGGTCAAATTAAAGAAAGAAATTGTTACCATGGGCGTTGATAGTATAGATCCCAGGAAGATTGTCGGCACTTATGTCAAGCCGCAGGACTGGAACGCACTTATTTCTGATCCTGAAGTATTACTGATTGATACGCGTAACGATTATGAAGTTAAGATAGGCGGATTTAAAAATGCGCTTAATCCTGAAACAGATACTTTTCGTGAGTTTCCTGATTATGTGAAAGAACATTTGGATCCAAAGAAGCACAAAAAAGTCGCTATGTATTGTACCGGTGGTATACGCTGTGAAAAATCTACTGCTTACTTGAAAGAACAGGGGTTTGATGAGGTCTATCACCTTCAAGGTGGGGTGTTGAAATATCTGGAAGAAGTACCTCTGGAACAATCACTGTGGCAAGGGGAATGCTTTGTTTTTGACAGTCGGGTTGCGGTAAATCATGACCTGGAAAAAGGACAGTACGACCAATGCTATGCGTGTCGATACCCCATTACAGAGGAAGAAAAAAATAGCGAATACTATCAAAAAGGCGTTAGCTGCCCACATTGCTACGATAAAGTAAATGAAAAGCAGCGGCAACGATTTGCCGAGAGAGAGAAGCAAGTACAATTAGCGAAACAACGTGGTGAAGAGCATATAGGGTCATCGACAAGAGATATTTCAGCACAGCGTCGCGCATCAAAATACCAGGAAAAAGATGTGCAAAGACAGCATGTCCTGCTCCGAGAAGCATCTAAGTAAGTAATTAATAAATTGGCAGCGGGTTCTTCAGTCCCGGATGGACCCTTACGGAGCTGAATGCCTCGTGTCTAGTTACCTATATTGGTTTTCCTTGCCCATCATTATAAATAATAGTCATGATTTCTTTGTATCGGAATACTTACTCAATTCGGCGTGTTATCACGTCAATTGCAATTATTATTAGCATCATCTTTATCGGCTACTGGCTGGAAAGTCATATTGCGCTGCTAGAAGCGACCTTACAAGAATTAGGGCCCTGGGCTGGTATTGGATTTATAGCGCTATTTATAGTGCTTACGCCATTTTTTTTCTCTGTCGATGTTCTCTGTGTTATCGCAGGTGCGCTATTTACGCTGAATGAAGCGATTGTCTATGTGATGATAGCGACGATGATGGCAGCGGCAGTTATATTTTATCTAGGTCGCTATGTAGCCAAAGAAAAAGCACAAATGCTCTTACAGCATCATCCCAAGCTCAATATGTGTTCCCAGTTGATTGATAGGAATGGCTTTAAAGTAATGTTTTTACTGCGTTTATTGCCAATCCCTTTTGCTCTTTTGAGTTATGTTTTTGCTATTAGTCGTAGCTCATTTTTACCTTACTGGATAGCGACAACCGGATTGTTTATTTATAACACGGCTTTGGTTTATTTCGGCTATCTGGCGAGTCATTTTTCCAACCAGTTAACACAAGGGGAAAACTATGATGGACCACATAATATATTACTTTTTGGTGGGGTCTTTGCGTGTATTCTGGTGATTCTGTTAATTTCTAAAATAGCAAAGCATCAGCTTGTACAGATACATCCCAATACAGAACAGTTATTGTAAATATGCTCGTTAACAACTGGAGTCTTCTAATATTGGGTGTTTTTATCCTGTCCGAAGCTGAGCGCGAAGAATAGCTTATTTTGTTTGCTTAAATTAAAGGTTCGACACCTTTATAAAACGGGTAGCTCTATCCAGCTCAAATTACAGAGCCAGGTTTTTGAGATGATAGAAATTATGTTTCTCACTCATAAAAAGTTAATCTTCAGTCGCTTCAAGCTGCTCGCTGATTTCCATCCATTCCAGCTCGCTCTCTTCTAATGCCTGATCTATCTGGGATTTTTCTAGAAGCACCTGTTTTAAGCGTACTTTATTAGATTCCTCATATAGACTGGTTTCAGCTAGCTGACTTTCTAGATTTTTTTGTTGCTGGTGATGTTTTTCTAAGGCCTTATCCGCTTTTCTCAGCGCATCGTATAAAGGTTTTAATTTTTTTCGTCGCTCTGCATCCTGCTTGCGCTGTACTTTTTTATTAATACTGGTAGCGGGGGTATTTTCAGCACTATCGCTAGCGAGTAGTTTTTGTTCGTTAAGCCATAGGCGGTAATCATCCAAGTCACCATCGAACTGGGAGACTTTGCCATTAGCAACTAAATACAGTTGGTCGGTAACCGAGCGCAGCATATGTCTGTCATGCGAGACGATGATAATTGCGCCCTGGTAGTCCTGTAAGGCAACGCTGAGCGCGTGGCGCATTTCTAGGTCCAAGTGGTTGGTGGGTTCGTCCAGTAATAACAGATTTGGATTCTGGTAGACCAGTAAGGCTAGCACTAGACGCGCTTTTTCACCACCGGAGAATGGAGCGATAGGATCGAATGTTTTATCGTCCTTAAAATTAAAGCCACCAAGAAAATTTCTTAATTCTTTTTCTGTAGCTTTGGGATTAATTTTTTGTAGATGCCATAAAGGGCTTTCATCCAGGTGTAGTTGCTCTAGTTGATGCTGAGCGAAATAGCCGAGTTTTAAAGTATCGGCAAACTGGCTTTCACCGGCATTGATAGATAGTTCATTTGCTAATACTTTGATTAACGTTGATTTACCAGCGCCATTGGGTCCGAGCAGACCGATACGATCACCCGGGGAGATAAACAAGTTAATATCATTTAAGATGTTTGTCTTGCCATACCCGATACTCACATTTTCTAGTTTGAGCATCGGGTTAGGTAGCTTGTCAGGTTGCGCGAAGCTGAAATTAAAGGGTGAATCGACATGTGCTTGGGCGATTAACTCCATGCGTTGTAAAGATTTAATTCTGCTTTGGGCTTGTTTTGCTTTGGTGGCTTGTGCGCGGAAACGGCTAATAAAACTCTGGATATGCGCAATTTCACGTTGTTGTTTTTCGAATGAAGATTGTTGCAATGCTAGTTTTTCAGCGCGTATTTTCTCAAAGGCGGAATAGTTTCCTGTATATATTTCACCGACCTGATTTTCTATATGCACGATATGATCGGCAATAGTATCCAGGAATTCACGATCATGGGAAATCAGTAATAATGTCCCTGGGTAGCGGCACAGCCAGTCCTGTAAAAAGATAACCGCATCAAGATCCAAATGGTTGGTTGGCTCATCGAGTAACAGCACATCAGATCGGCACATAAGCGCCTGTGCGAGATTTAAGCGCATCCGCCAACCACCGGAAAAAGAGCTAACGCTGAGTCGTTCCTGGCTGGATTGAAAGCCCAGGCCGTTCATTAAGCGGGCAGCTCGTGCAGTGGCGGTATAACCACCAATTATATCCATTTTGGCATGCAATTCAGCTTGCTTGATGCCGTTATCGTCTTGTTCTGCCTGGGAAATGTTCTGCTGTATGTTACGCAGTTCCTGGTCACCACCAATAATATATTCGAGAGCTGCTTGTTCTGTTGCCGGTGTTTCCTGGGCAACATGAGCGACCTCCAGCTGTTGAGGCATGGTAAAATCCCCCGCATCAGGGTGTAGCTCGTTGCGTATTAGCGCAAAAAAACTGGACTTTCCAACACCATTTGCACCGGTAATGCCGACTTTCTGACCTTTGTGTAAGGTAAACGAGGTATTGGCAAATAACACACGAGAGCCACGGCGCAGAGAAACATTTTTAAAATTCAGCATAAACAGTATGGTACAGACAAAGAAACAACATAATCCTGTGTTTAAGCCACAAGATAGATATTATATTAATGAACAAGGATGGTGGTTTTTTACCGTCGAGATGATTAGTGGCCCATTTGCTAGTAAGCCAGAGTGTGTCGATGCCTGCAGATATTATATACAAAAGCGGGAGGGGATCTTGTAAAAGGCTGGTTGTGCCTGGAATTTCTCGGTATTTGAGGGGGGGGGAAGTCAGGAGCCCCGGTCAAAACCAAGACTCCTGCTTTTATCTAATCAGATTTTAGCTAAAGTGTGATTATCCGTACAGATCGATCATTTTTTTGACTTGTCTGGAGAATTCCTTAACATTTCCAGCGCTGACCTTTTCTATTGGAATTACCAGGGCTGCACCACTTTCCAAAACGATATGGATATAATCCCGAATATGTTCAATGCGCAGAATTGTTTTCCAGGGCATTTTGTTTTTACCGCTGGGTGACTTTTCGGCTAAGGCTTTAGGATCAATTCTTAACGTATATTTACCGAACATGGCTGCTTTTTCTTTATCGGTATAGCTTTTCAGAACTTGCTTGCGAAAGCTCAAAATAATAATTTGCGGGATAACGACAGCCCAGCAAATGGAAATAGTCACGATATATACAGCAGTGCGATAATCATTGTAATAATTCCATAGAAATAAACCAAATAAAGCCAAGATGCCAGGAAATACCAGGCGGTTTCTTTTTAGTTTTTTTTGTAAATCTTCTGACTGATCAATCTGTAATTCGTTGTAGTGAACTAAATCTCTGTCACCGAATTCATATTCAATTTCAAGCATTGCCTGGGCCTTTAAGTCTGGTGTGCAAAATCTTGCAGTATATTATTATTTTAGAAACGTTATTATAACCCCTAGTTCAAAAATATTTTAACTTAAATCGGCGAGCGCGCTCAATGCTTCTGATAAGCTGCTGACAGGAAAAATCTGTAAGCCTGCTATAGCTTTCTTCGGTGCATTGGCTTTGGGGATTATAGCCTTTTTAAAACCATGTTTTGCTGCATCATTCAGGCGCGCATAGCCATTCGCGACCGGTCTAATTTCTCCGTTCAAACCCAGCTCACCAAAGAAAAAACTATCATGTGGCACGACGCTGTCTTTTAAGCTGGAAACGATGCTGATCAGAATGGCAAGATCAGAGCTGGTTTCGGTGACTTTAATGCCCCCTACGACATTGGCATAAATTTCATCGCTGGCAGTGAATATACCGCCATGCCGGGTAAGTATCGCCAACAGCATAGCTAGACGGTTTTGGTCAAAGCCCACGGCTAATCGGCGCGGATTGCCATATTGACATTCAGTTACTAATGCCTGTATTTCTACTAATAGCGGACGCGTTCCTTCCCATAGAACGGTAACCACACTGCCAGGAGAGGGTTTTTCTGTACGATTGAGAAACATCGCTGAGGGATTTTTTACTTCCTTTAATCCACCACTATCCATGGCAAAAAAACCTAGTTCGCCAACACTGCCAAAGCGGTTTTTATCAGCGCGAAGTACTCTAAATCTTGCATCATCGGTCGAGGCAAGAATCAACTGAGTATCGACTATATGGCTTAAAGTCATAGGTCCTGCCAAAGACTGATCTTTCGTGACATGACCGACCATAAAAACTGAGACATCATTTTTTTTGGCGTATTGGGTTAGATAACTGGCAGACTCTTTAACCTGTGAAACCGAACCTGGAGTCGATTCAGAGGTCTGGGTGTGCATGACCTGGATGGAGTCTATCACTAGAATTTTAGGTTTTAATTCATCAAGCGTATTGCAAATGCTTTGTACCGAAGTTTCGGTTAGCATGTTGATTTTATTGAGTGGCAGGCCTAGTCGAATAGCACGTTCGGCAATTTGCTGTAAAGATTCTTCCCCTGATACATATAGGACGCTGATGTCCTGAATTGCAAGATTAGCAATGACCTGTAATAACAAGGTGCTTTTCCCCGCGCCAGGAGTGCCTCCTATAAGAACCATGCTGCCACGTACTATACCGCCACCTAATACACGATCAAACTCGGAAATGCCCGTAGCAAGTCTTTCAGTTTGCGTTAAAGTAACATCAGACAATAATTGCACGGAACTTTTTGTACCACTATATCCCAGGTGTTGAGAGCTTTGTGGATTGTTACCTAGACGTACTTCTTTGATGGTGTTCCATGCCTTGCAAGCGCTGCATTGACCGGCCCAGCGAGGCGAGTCCGCACCACAATCTGTGCATACAAATGCAGTTGTTTTTTTTGCCATTGAGAGTTGTATCGTATTTTTTTGGGAAGTATTGATGCCTAGAGGTAGGGCAGTGTTCTAGTCAGCCAATATCGGTATTAGGCTGGATAAGACAGTGCGCTAAAGCCTATGGGAAGCGTATTTCCGAGAATTTAGCAATAATGCGTTAAGGCAATAAGATCTCTGTCTAATAACGCGCTGTTAGACTGGTTAAACTCAATGTAATGGTTTAGCGCTGAAACATAGTCTGAATCAATATGCTCACATTTGAAGGCCACTTCATTACCCACGACATGGCTAATGGATAAGTTCATTACGATAGCTGATGTATCAGGCAATTTTAGTGACAGGGTATATAGGCTATCAAGATTATGCGCTTCCCAAGCGTCTTTAAATTCTAGTAGACAGCCGTGTAGAGAAATGTCGATAAGTTCACAGGAATACTCAATATCATCATGACTTAATAAGGCTAAAGCATGGCTAAAAAGAGAATGAAATTGCTGAAGATGATTGTCGGGCTTCATTATTTATCAGTCCATAGAAATTGCATGGGAATATGGTTGATAAAAATAATATCATTATGTTTTAACAATACAGCTTTATCATCCAGCGTTGTGTTATTGATTTTGATGTTCTTATTGGGCTCAAGAAGGGAAGCAAAATAGCCTTCTTTTCTATGCGTAACGATGATGATGCCCGCATCTTTCTGCCCAATTGGAGGCATACTTTTTTAAGGGCTACGATATGGCCTATATGTTTGCTGGCCATTATCTGTAGATTTTCTTCGGGTAGAGTTGTTTACTCCTAAGGTATTAAAGACAATCTGATCCTTATCTATGGTAAACATGTCACCATTTTTTAAATAACGTTTACTTTGCCTATCACCATTGATAATCAGGGGGAAGTCTACATTTAACTGTTTAATAATGTTTTCGGCGCCACGCGGGATGATTGCGGTCTGTGCCCGAGCAAAGGTAAGGCTGTTTAAATACAGATCATTGCTTTCATAACGACCTATATGGGCAAGGCTTGATTCAACAGTTACTGAGTGGATAGGATTGTCATTTAAAAAAACGCTAAATTTTGCCAGCTTATTAGAGAATTTCTGCCCAGGTTACTTTTACACAGTATTTCTAAGTATAGACAATTTTTGCACCGCTGCTTAAAAGATATTGTATTTACCTTAAAAGAGTGTACCTACTCAGCATTTTTTAATATCGTAATACCTTCATATTTAAGTAGATACGCTATTAAAACGCAAGTGCTAATTTACAAATGTTCATATTTTTTATGAATTTGTACGGATGGGCAAAGTTTACGTGCTCATCTTAATAATTGTTGATGGGTATACTGCGTTTTTCCCATCCTACTGATCTTGCAACTATTTGATTGTGATATAAAAAATACGCTGAGTAGTTATAAAGGTTTTAGATTTATTTTATAGGTAAAAATTTAACCTGAGTAATTGCGTGCTTATTGCGGGAAATAATTTCTAGATGCTGGTCATGCATAATAAGGTTAGTGCCTTCCTGGGGAATGGTCTCCATAAACTCAATAATTAAACCATTGATAGTTTTCGGACCTTCGGTAGGAAGGTTCCAGTGGGTAATACGGTTAAGTTCGCGGATTGTGACACTGCCATCAATAAGATAACTCCCGTCAGCATAGGTTTTAACATCAGCCTCTTCGGTCATGATTTCACCGACGATACCTTGTAACAAGTCATCCATGCTAACCAGCCCTTGTACATCTCCATATTCATCAACCGCCAGACCTATACGCATCTTGTCAACTTTAAAGCTTTGAATTTGCTTATGTAGTGGGGTAGTTTCTGGGATAAAAACCGGAGTAATCAGGTTATTGGTTATATCTTGCTTGGTGAAATTTTCGGAATTAAAAAGTTGGGTCATAATGGTGCGTAAATGCAAGAAACCAATAACGCGGTCGATACTTTCCTTGTATACTGGGATGCGGGTATGTGGACTATTTTTAAGTTGCTGAATGATTTCTTCAGTCGGGTCTTCTATGTTGATACCGACAATTTCATTGCGCGGAGTCATGATGTCTTCGACAGTCGCATTTTCCAAATCAATAATGCCTAGTAAAATATTTTTATATTTATCCGGCATAATTGAATCAGTCTCGGAAACGATACTTTTAAGCTCGTCTTTATTAAGTGTTGTATGGTTATGTTCGCTGGCTTTAATGCCAAAAATACGTAATAAACCATTGGCAATCAGGTTAACGAACCATACGATCGGATAAAACAGCTTTAATAACGGGGTATAAACCCAGGAAGCTGGAAATGCGATTAATTCAGGTTTAAGCGCAGCAAGAGTTTTCGGTGCTACTTCTGAAAAGATTAATACCACAAGGGTTAGAATGCCTGCAGCTACTGCGATTCCTTCATCGCCCATAAGACGCAAACCAATAACCGTTGCCAGAGAAGAAGCCAGAATATTGACGAAATTATTGCCTAACAGGATTAACCCAAGAAGACGATCCGGACGTTTTAATAAACGTTGCGCTTTTTTTGCGCTTTTATGCCCTTGCTTTATCAGGTGTTGCAAGCGGTAACGGTTGAGGGTCATTAGCGCAGTTTCTGAGCTTGAGAAAAATGCGGATAAAAGTAGTAAAGCGGCGAGTGCACCAAAAAGGATACTAAGAGGTATGTCGTTCAAAAGGGGATATTATATTAGTTGAGATGGGTATAGTTTCTACGATGAAAAAATATTGTCAAGTTTCGCTTGCGTAAAAGTAACAACAGAATAGGTTGGCCGTTTAATTCATAGGATTTTATTTTCCTAACTTAATGATAAATAAGTTCAATTTTTAGATATTTCCATGCTATCTATTTGAGCTGCTATAAAAAATGTAGGCATTAAACACTTACTGAGAGCAAATAATTTTGCGATTTATTCTACATGATTAATTTCTTGCTAAACGGTTTGATCGTCGTGAAGATTAAACCATTACAACCTCGTTTGATAAAGGAACAAGGGATGACTATTCTTTTGGGCCCTACCTGAATCGTAGTGGGTAACGCGATAATACAAAGATGAATAGTGCCACTATATTTAGTATGGCCCTTGGTCTACAAGCTCCTTGGTAAGTGGAGAATATTTCATTTGTTTCTGACGAATCCAAATCAAAAGAACTCCATATACAGTTAGGTTTTTCTGCAGGGGGGGGGGCACGATTCCCTGATGAGACCGGTGCACCCTGTTTGGTGCATGATAAAGTGGAGCGAGAATGGCAACATTACCCTTTTGTTTGAGGTGTTTGCAATAGCCTTGATTGAGCGAGAAATGCCGGTGAATCGTGTCGCCGAGATGCTAGAAGGCTGTCCGAGAACTAACATATAGTCAGCAGCCTACTATATATAGTAGTCACAATTCATTTATAAGGACTATATGTTGATTGAATATTCAAAACTCTTAGTTCTCGGACAAGCACCTAGTTAACTAAAAAAATCAAAATTCTGGTTAAAACCCTGCCAAGAACTAGTTTATTTACGCTGAGTAGGTACTAGGTAATTCTGAGGGCGAAACTCGTTGTCAACAGCGCCGGGCCAGTACACGCCAGCCAAGAAGGGCATACTTCCGTTGTAATAACTTTTCCATGGCTTAGTTAAGGTATCGCAATCTGGGTTCGTGCCGATGAAGAGTTGTGTGGGGTTATCGTGTGCAGACATAAGTGCATACGGCAGGCTTTGGTCATAGAAGGCAGGTGTGTCTGCAGATAAAGCCCCAGGAGGTGCATCGCAGTTAACAAAATCAGTGCCGTGAATTGAATACTGCTGTAAAAGTACCCCATCAATCAGTGGATGGTCGTCAGCTTTGGCAAGGTGTAGAAAGGAAAAAAGATCTATCTGGTTTGCAATAAGCGAAGCTTGATTCTGATCATTAAGCCTAAACTCGTGATATAGGTATGTAAGGTACTTGTCGTTTGAATTGCCCTTCATGACAGTTTTAAGATCCCATTTGGAGGCGTCTACTTTTATTAATGCGCTTGCCGGAACTGGAATGATATTCATATTAGATCCAAGGATAACACGAGAAGCCCACATAACAGCAGTGATAGCAGCTGCGGTATCCTCAGGAATATCTACTGGTCCCTCGATATCCTGGGTGTAGAGGACATAACCCCCCGCAAGAGTTAGGCCGTTGTCTGCAATAGGAAAACCACCGCTAGGCGTGTTCTTTGCATCAACGGTGATGCCCGAAGCTACGAGTATCTGAAGCGCAAATGCCTTTCGGTTTTGTATTGTTTTAAGAAGAGGAGGGGAACTATTAAAGAGGGACTTAAGGTCTTTGGTCCAGGTAATTTGAGAGGTACCGTTAAATTCAGTTTGTGTGCCTACAACTCGCCCATTCTCAGTGAGTGTTGACCGTGATGTTGCAACGGTTTCGCCAATGACGGCAAATTGACTATTTGTTGCAGCGACATTTACTAGTGTGAAATTATCCATAAAGTAGACAAATTGCTTAGGTGATGTCGTAACGGTGCTGCTAACTTCTTCATAATTATCACCTAAGGTCCAGTAGAGTCCATCTATATCCCTGGGGTGTGTTATCCGTTTTAGGTTGGCTTTGTAATGGACGCCGTTGAATACTACACAGGGCATTGATACCTGTAGATCATGATCTGCAATCGCACAGGCTGCTGCTGGGGTTTCTGCGTTTGCTATACTGCACGCTCCGCAAACCCCCGAAACTATTAATAAACAAAATAATCTGATCTGTTTCATTTGTATTTCTCCAATGGATGCAAAATTTTAAATGTAATCTCATCTCTTCGCGTAGTACAAAACACCGAATAACGAAATTGAGTGCAGACCTCATTCGAGATTTATTCCTATTTGATTGTAACCTACAGCAACTTAAATGAAAAAAGTAAGACTCAGGTAGATACAATATGAGTTAATACTGGCTTATCATAAAATCAATTCCAGGCAGCAAAGTCTCCCTCCATTCCAGCGCCGAATTGAGTTATTGGTTTGTAACGATTGAGGCCATGTTGTTGTCATGTTTCCTGAGAAAATGATTACTTTAAAAACAATTACTTAGAAATTTGTATATTAAATTGATGATGTGATTTTTAATAAACGTTCTTCGCAAGCGACTGATTATTACGATAGTGTCATTTTTCAATCAAGTGTTAGATCTATACAAGACTGATTTATGAATTGAATTCAGGATAGGTTAAAATAACGGGTATCGGCATTAGGGACAGTTTGATTTTTAACTAATCTCCCGAACAGAGGAATAAGCTCATACAGAAGGCGTTTATCCAGGCTTCAGCAGGGAATTCCTGGCCAAATCCCCATAGCCAGTGAGTTCCCCATCATTTATGTTTCTATCTCGCAGTTTCGTCCATTGACTATTATTTGTCACCTGCACGTTAAACCTGAGCTCTATTAAGGCTTCTGCGTGGATTCAAGTATCTGATAATACTTAATAATAGCAGGCAAAGGCCACATTGCCGTACTCATTAAGTTTGATTGAAAATAAATGCTCTCTTTGCTGTTTGATTTATATAATCAAATATATGATTTCAGCAAAAAATTCACTGATATAATAAAGCATACCTAACAGATACATAAATCACAAAAGAGAATAATATGAAAGTTAAAGCTGCCGTTGCGTGGGGCCCAAATGAACCTTTAAAAATTGAAGAAATTGATTTAGAAGGGCCAAAGAAAGGTGAAGTATTAGTTAAAATTATAGCTTCGGGTGTTTGTCATACAGATGCTTTTACCCTCTCTGGTGATGATCCTGAAGGCATTTTTCCTGTTGTTTTAGGCCACGAAGGCGGTGGTATTGTTGAAGAAGTCGGCGAAGGTGTTACTAGCTTAAAAAAAGGTGATCACGTTATTCCTTTATACATTCCAGAGTGTGGCGAATGTTCATACTGTACTTCTGGTAAAACCAACCTTTGTCAAAGAGTAAGAGAAACTCAAGGTAAAGGGCTAATGCCTGATGGAACTTCACGTTTTTCTAAAGATGGTCAGCCTATTTTTCATTATATGGGAACTTCTACATTTGCTGAATATACAGTGATCGCAGAAATTTCTTTAGCTAAAGTAAACCCTGAAGCCCCCCTTGATAAAGTTTGTTTATTAGGTTGTGGTGTAACAACAGGAATCGGTGCAGTACTTAATACAGCTAAAGTTGAAGAAGGTTCAACAGTTGCTATTTTTGGATTAGGTGGTATTGGTTTAGCAGCACTTCAAGGTGCAAAAATGGCTAAAGCTAAAAGAATTATCGCTATTGATATCAATGAAGATAAATTTGAAATGGCCAAAAAATTTGGTGCGACTGAATGTGTCAACCCCAAAAACTATGACCGTCCGATACAAGAAGTTATCGTTGAGTTAACTGATGGTGGCGTAGATTACTCATTTGAGTGTGTCGGTAATGTTGATCTCATGCGTTCTGCTTTAGAGTGTTGCCATAAAGGCTGGGGCGAATCAATCATTATTGGTGTTGCTGGAGCTGGAAAAGAAATATCTACCCGCCCCTTTCAACTAGTAACAGGTCGAGTCTGGAAAGGTTCTGCATTTGGTGGAGTTAAAGGTAGAACAGAACTACCTGGTTATGTTGATAAATACATGTCAGGGGATATTAATCTTGATGACTTTGTAACATTTACTATGCCTCTAGAAGAAATCAATACAGCTTTTGATTATATGCACGACGGCAAAGCAATTCGCTCAGTCATCATTTTTGATAAATAAGGAAATATTGTGAATATAGAAAAATTAAAAGCGAATAAGTCATTTGACGGAGAAACTGCTTTTTATCAGCATGACTCAGAAATCACTACAACTAAAATGAATTTCTCAGTTTACATGCCGCCAGGTAATAAGCCTGATGGTTGTTTGATTTGGTTGTCAGGCCTAACATGTAATGAAGAAAACTTCATCACTAAAGCAAGTGCTCAAAAGTATTTATCTGAAAATAACATGATGGTTATTTGCCCAGACACATCGCCTAGAGGATTAGATCTTCCCGAAGAACATGAATCTTGGGATTTTGGTTCAGGGGCTGGTTTTTATCTAAATGCAACGACTGAGGGTTATGATCAACATTACAAGATGTTTGATTATATTTCTAAAGAAATTATAGATGTATTAACGAATAACTTTAAAATAGATAAAACTAAAATATCTATTTCAGGTCATTCTATGGGTGGGCATGGTGCACTTGTTTTAGGTTTAACGTTACCGACACAATTTGCATCTATTTCTGCATTCTCACCGATCGTTAATCCCATGAACTGCCCTTGGGGACAAAAGGCATTTGCTGGCTACTTAAGTGATAAATCAGAATACGCACAATATGATGCTTGTGAGCTAATAAAATCTGACCATAAACACCCTCACTCAATTTTAATTGACCAAGGCCAAGCAGATGAGTTCTTAGAAAAAGAATTGTTAACGGATAATTTTTCAGACTGCTGCGCTGAACAAAAGCAAGCGCTGAGTGTTAATTTTAGAGAGGGATATGATCACAGCTATTACTTTATCTCTACTTTTATCAATTCGCATTTAGAATTCCATAAAAATTCTTGGGCTAAATAAATTAGGTAATAGCCGTTAAACAACTTAGAGTTTTATAGTTAAATTCTAAGTTGTTGTATTTAATTTTTTACAAAAAAGAGAAACAAAAGGGGCCATACCGATTGAAAATCGTAAAGCTCAATTTTTGTGTGACTCTTTTACCGCGGTGAAAACTTTTCTATTATTATCAGTCCAGATTTAAAGTACTATAAGCCGAAAATAAAAAAGGGCTGCTCTTAACAAGAGTGGCCCTTTTTTTTACAACTTTTCTTAGTGTTTAGTAGCTGCCCATGGTGCATCACCATCTGGTTTAACAGAATGCTGAATATTAACAAACATTTTTTTAGGATCTTTACTAAAGTAAATGCCCGTGCCTTCAGCGCCTGGATCAGTTAACGAACCAAATAACCAAGCCGCATCAGCCAGGCCATCTTGATTATGGTCTTTACCTGTAAACCAGATATCAGATAGCTTGTGATTGCATATTATTATGATCATGAACACCCATTCTTATGATCGTGAACACCTCCTTTATTCACGCATTGGGTCGGATGTATTTTTACTCTAAGTGTTCACCATCAGTCAAATTTGATTGTGTTTTTCG
>Ga0233435_1001044_pt1 | contig 28713 bp, 30 predicted proteins | sample SI_122_August201_3_FD_182735 | JGI IMG/M metagenome (GOLD analysis project Ga0233435, IMG submission 182735) | Seawater microbial communities from Saanich Inlet, British Columbia, Canada - SI_122_August2016_135_MG | ecosystem: Environmental > Aquatic > Marine > Inlet | place: Canada: British...
AAGTGTTCAAGATCTTCTTTAGAAACATTTTCAATTTTATTTCGCTTTATTGATAAAGTTAATTTCCAAAATGGACGTTTTACTAAATCAATAGATGCCTCAGCTAAGGATTCATCCATAGGTACTGAAGCATAGCTAAATCTAGTTATTCCACGTCTAGTGCTTAATGCCTTGTCAATTGCTTGTCCAATGGTGATTGCTGTATCTTCAATTAAGTGATGTTCAATTCCATCATTAGATTTTGCATTAACTTTAAGATCCATCATTCCATGTTTACCAAAAGATGTGATCAAATGATCAATGAAATTAATTCCAGTTTTGATATTGGTATTTCCAGTTCCATCAAGGTTTACAGATACAGAGATGGTAGTTTCCTTTGTACTTCGATTAACTGTTGCTTTTCGTGGAGTCATATTATTCACAGATAATACAATATCATTTATTCTAAATTTAATACCTTTGGGAGCAAATTAATAGAATCTAAAACAACAATAGCCTCATTTTGCTCAAATAGTTTTAATTTTTCTTGAGGATTTTTACTAGTCCCAATTATGCCACAAAAAGTAGCATTATTTCCCAAAATTGTCGCTTTTTTAGCCATAATAAAATCTTCCATAGAATCACCAATGTACAAACACGATTTACTATTCATGCCAGTGATAGAATTTACAAGGGCTGTAGGGTTTGGTTTTGCAAGATCTCTTGACTCATCCTCTAAAAATACTGAATTTTTCAAGTCAAATGTGTTTAATAATTTTTTTAACGAATAACTAACAGATTCTTTTCCACGTCCAGTTACCATAGAAATTTGCTTGCCAAATTTTTTCTGTAATTTTTCAGATAGATTATCATTGAAAATTACAGTATCATTTTCAATCAAGCCAGGATCAGAAAATTTTGAAGTATTTTGAAATAATTTTAAGTAAAGTTGAGGTCCATAAAACAATTGATCAAATATTTGATATAAAATATTCTTATCATGGGGACCAGGATAAGATAATTTAGTAATAATTTCAGAAATATCAATTTGATTTTTTAAAAAATTCTGTACAGATACTATCCCACTTGAATCAGAATTTTCTATAACAGTAAAAATAAATTTCATTGGATCTTTTTTTAACTTTTTTGCAGCAACAAATGAAATGATTGCAGCATAGGCTAAATCAACTTCATCATTGAATCCACCAGTAGCTTTGAATCCATCAATAATTGCAAAATTTACTTTAATTGAATCATCAATTTTTGCAAAATTTTCCAAAACATATTGGACAGTTTTAATGATTGTCTCATCGTATGATTTTGTAATGTCAATTAGTACACCATCACAATCAAAAATTATTGAATCAATGTTTGGTAAAACCAGATTAAATGAATCATCTGTGTAGATTCCTGTAGATTTTTGTGTTAGAGTCATCCCAACAAATCACGAATTGCTAAAAGAAATTTAGAATTCATTTCTTTAGTACCTATAGTTACTCTAAGACAACCATTATGATTTCCAATTTTACCTAGTTTTCTAATTGAAATTCCTTGTTCTGCAAGAGCAGAAAATACACGTTTGTAAGAACTATGGGCATCAAATAGTACAAAATTAGCCTTGGAATCAAATACATCAAAGGTATCAAATTTTTCCAAAGTTTCAATAATTCTTTGTCTTTCAGATTTGATGATTTTTACAGCATTTTCCATTAAATTGACCTTCTCTAAAGCCAATATTCCAGATTCAACAGTTAATGTACTTAGAGGGTATGGATATTGTAATACACTAAGAAATGTATCAGTGAATTTCTTGTTTGCAACAAAATAACCTAAACGGATTCCAGCCATTCCAAAAGATTTGGATAAGGTTCTAACTACAATTAGATTGCTTTGTGTTTTGGCAAAACTAGAAAGAGAATAATCAGCAAATTCACCATATGCCTCATCAATAATTACAAGGCCATCAAAAGACTTGACCAGTTTTTGTAGTTCAGTTTTTGTAAATTGAAAACCAGTTGGATTGTTTGGTGAATCAAGATATAAAATATCAGCATTTTTTGATTCTTTAAGAAAATCTTTAACATTTAATTTCATATCATCAGAAAATGGAATTGCAATTAGTGGAATTGAATATAATTTGCATCTTTCTTCAAAAAAACCAAAAGTTGGATTTGATGTAAGAACCTTAGTTTGTTTTGAAGCAAAATTAGATAAAATTAAATCAAGAATTTGATCAGAACCATTTCCAATACCAATCATAGAAATTGGTACTTTAACAAATTTTGAAATCATTTTAATTAATCTTTCAACGCCACCAAGAGGATATTCACGTACATCAGAATTTTTTATTGCACCAGATACAATGTTATTTTGAAATTGTTTAGATAAGACATAGTTTTCATTTGAATCTAATTTAAGAGAATTTTCATTTAATTCAGGTTTTTTGTATCCACCAATTGCAGAAAATTTTTCAACTTTTAATTCAAACCAATTTTTTTTCATTCTAATCTACCTCTAACTGCCTCATAATGATTAGGTAATCCTTCTGATTGAGTTAAAACATCAAGGTGTTTTGAAATTTTAATTAAAGAAGATTTTGAGGCTGTAACTTCAGTATTGATTTTGATAAAATCCATAACTGAAAGAGAACCACGAGTTTTCCCAAATCCATTAGTAGGTAAAATATGATTTGAGCCTAAGATATAGTCACTAGCTGATGATGGGGAATAATTACCAAGTAAGACCAGTCCAGATGTGGTAATTTTTGAAGAAAATAATTTAGGATTTTTTGTCATAATTTGCAAGTGTTCAGGGGCTAAAGAATTTACCAATTTTATCATATCAGAATTATTTTTACATACTGCAATAAATCCATTTTTAGATAAACTTGATTTGACTAAATCTCTTCTTTGAATTGTTGGGATTAATTCTAAAATTAATTTATTGACTTGTTTTGCAATTTTTTCAGAATTTGTAATTAAATAACAAAAAGTATCAGCACTATGTTCTGCTTGAGAAATTAAATCAAGTGCTAGAAATTTTGGATTAACAGAGTTATCTGCAATTATTCCTAATTCAGTAGGACCAGCAAGCATATCAATTCCAGTGGTATCACTAACTGAAAATTTTGCTAATGTAACAAATGCACCACCTGGACCAACAATTTTATCAACTTTTGAAATAGATTTGGTACCGTAAGATAACGCACCAATTGCTTGTACACCTCCAGTTTTGTAAATTTCAGTGGCACCACAAATATCAGCTGCAACAATTGTAAGTGGATTAATTTGTCCATCAGGATTTGGTGGAGAAACAACTACAATTTTTTTTACACCTGCAATTTTTGCTGGAATTACAGACATAATTACAGAACTTGGATATTGTGCCAGTCCACCAGGAATGTAACATCCAGTACTTTGTATTGCTAGAAACTTTTTTGAAACTTTAATTCCATCATGATTAATTATCTTATTTTTGAAAATACTCTTTACAACAGATTCAGTTTTTTCAACTCTAGTTTTTGCTAAACGAATTGCAGATATTTCTTTTTTTGAAACTTTAGAATATGCTTGAATGATTTCAGTTTTAGAAACACGTAGAGACGTTAGTTTAGCTCCAGTGAATTTTTTCTCATACTTTTTAACTGCAGAATCACCATTTTTTTGAATATCTTTTAAGATTGATTCAACAATTTTTTTATTATTTTGAGGCTGTTTAGGAAGAATTTTTGTAACAAATGATTCAATATTTGTTACTTTATGGATTTTCATCAATTTTCTTCGTCGCGTTTAATCTCTTCTAATTCTAGAATTTGGCGAGGTTCATGAACTACAAGTCCTTGTGCAATCTTTCTTAATTTAGGGATAAGTTTGTGAAATTCTTCTTTTTTGATTACAGTATTTACGCCAAACCAACCATCTTCACTAAGAGGACTAATTGTAGGTCTTTTTAGAGAAGGCATTTGAGATAAAAGTTTCTTAAGATTTTTTTCTTCAACGTTAAGATAGATGTGTAGATATTTCTTTCCATTTACTGCACCTCTCATTAATGTAACAATATCAAAGATTTTTTCACGTTTTTTGGGATCTTTAAGTGATTTTTTATTTACAATTAAGTGTGCAGTTGAAGTGAGAACCTCATCTACAATTTTTAATTTATTTTGTTTTAGAGTAGTTCCAGTTTCAGTAACATCCATTATTGCATCAACGTCCTCTGGGGGTTTTGCTTCAGTTGCACCAAATGATAAATGAATTTGAACATCTTTGTTAGTTCCTAATCTCATCCAAGGGGTGACAATTAGTGGATCTTTTTTACCATAATATTTTTGATATGATTTCAAACCTTTGATGAATGTAGATGCGGTGGTTAAATATTCAGAAGAAATACGAAGTGTTTTTTTCTTTTTTCCATAATCAGCAATCATTGCATCAAGATTTTTGTAACTATACTTATCAGGAAATGCAATTACTAATCTAATTTTACCATACTCTAAATCTAGAATTGATTCAACATCAGATTTTGTTTCACCCACCCAATCATTACCAGTAATTCCTACATCATACAATCCTTCAGATACTAAAGTAGGGATTTCTTGAGGACGTAACATTTTAACCATAATACTTGGATCATCAAGGTAAACTCGATATGTTCTACTTTTTCTATTTACTTTAGTCCATGATCTTTCAAGTAGCTTGAATGTAGCTACCTCTAAACTTCCTTTAGGGATAGCAAATTTAACATCAGACATTTTCATTAGTTTTCATTTTTTAGCTATATAATAGGATGTTTAAGTTTGCTGAAGTAATTCTTTAGCTTTATCAAGTGAAATTGATTTTACCTGAATCATTTTTTCAACAATTTGATCAATTTGTGCAGGAGTTGCTCCTGCTGCTGCTGCAAGATTTCGTGCATGTAATCTCATGTGTCCTTTTTGAATTCCTTCAGTAGAAAGTGCTCGAATTGCACTATAATTTTGAGCCAATCCAGTAGCAGTCATAACACATGCAAGTTCTTGAGTAGATGTAACGTTGAGTATTTTTGCACATACTTTGGCTACAGGATGTATGTTGACAATTCCTCCAACAATTCCAACAGAAAGTGGAATTTCTAAAATTCCAACTAAATTTCCATCGTCATCTTTACTCCATTTACTAAGGGATCGATATTTGCCTGAAATTGCAGCATATGCATTTGCAGCAGCTTCAATGGCTCTACTATCCTGGCCTACTGCATTAGCAACAGATACGATTCCATTCATAATTCCTTTGTTATGAGTAACTGCACGATAAACATCATTATCTGCAAATTCAAATGCCAATACAATATTATCAACTACATCTTCTCCACCTACTGATTCTTTTTCAAAAACAGCTTTGGCTTTTACCATACGTCTTGTAGAATAATTAGATAGAATTCTAAGTAATGCTCGTCCTCCAGTAATTTTTTCTATAAGAGGTGAAACTGCCTCACACATAGTATTTGTAATATTTGCACCCATTGCATCTCCAACATCAATTAATAATTCTACAATCAACATACTACCAGAAGGAGTATCAATTTCTTTACATGTAATTTCTTTAGCACCTTTATTCATTTTAGATAAAGTATTACTTTTTGAATTTGCCAATTCAAGAATTTCAAAAGTAGAATCATTAATTTTTTTAATAGCAGAATTTATTTCAACATTTAAAATTTGAATTTGACCTATACTGTATGACTCATCTGCAGTCACTTCAAATCCACCTTTAATTCGTGCAATTTTAGCACCTTTAGATGCAGCTGCAATTACTGAAGGCTCTTCAATAACCATAGGAACCACATAGTCTTTACCATTAATTTTAAAATTTGTTGCAACACCTAAAGGAAGTGAAAAAGTTCCAATTGCATTTTCTATCATCTTATCTGCTTTCTCAAAAGTAATACCACCGTTAGAATTCTCTAAAACATCTAATTCATCTTTAGAAAGATTTGCAAAATTTGCAATTGTATCCAATCTTTCTTTTCGAGATTTTTCAAAAAATTTAGAAATAGATGAATCAGTCATTTTATTTCAATATCCTCAATAATTTATCATCCAATGCATCAGGAAAACCTTTTCCATCAGTATTTGAAGTGATTAAGTAGATACTTCCATCAGGACCTTCCACCACATCACGAATTCTACCATTTCCACTAAGAATTGATTTTTGAGAACTTAGTCCATCTTCAAAATCAACCTGGTAAAGATTGAAAGCCCTCATAGATGCCATTATGAATTTAGATTCAAAATCAATCTTATCACCAGAATAAAATAAGATTCCACCAGGCTCAATACTTGGATCATAACATAGAACTGCATTTTCAAAATCAGGACTGCCAGAACATTGTTGTTCAGGCCATCCATAATTTTTTCCGGCTTTAATTAAATTAATTTCATCATTTTTTTCAGGTCCAAATTCTGCTACAAACAAATTATCATCATCATCCCAAGTCATTCCTTGAGGGTTTCTATGTCCTAAAGAATAAACAGGTGAATTTGGAAAGGGATTATCATCAGGGATAGTACCATCATCATTTAATCTTAAAATTTTTCCAGATAAAGAAGTAAGGTCTTGAGGAAGATGAGAATCATCGGAAATTGCTCCAGTACCTACATACAATTTTCCATCAGGTCCAAACTTTAGAAAACCACCATTTGTAAAAGAGGATCCAGGAATTTTATCAAAAATTACTTCAACATTTTTTAATTTATTTTCATCTTCAATTATTCGTAAAATTTTATTCCATAAATTTCCATTTTCTTCATATGTCAAAAAAACATACAAAAAATGATTATTGGAAAAATCAGGATGTGTTGCAATTCCTAGCAATCCCCCATCAAATACATTTGCAGCACGAAATGTTGCTAATGGAGATTCCAATAAGACATTATTTTGAATAACTCTAATGTAACCATCTTTTTCTGTAACAAAAATTCTATCATCAGAAATAGCAATAGCACGAGGTTTATCAAGATTTTCAGCCAAAATAATTACAGCATCATTTTCAGAATAAAGATTTGGTTTTGGTAATGGGATAGATGTTTCATTATCAGAAGAAGTTAAAACAAATATTGAAAATATTATAGCACCAACAATTGCAGTAACTTGAATTTTTTTGTTCATTAAAAAATAATCTTTTGAAATCCTATTAATTACTTTCAAAGATTGGATAAAGCGTATATACTGCCAAACTTTATTCAGGTTCAGCGGGGTGGGGAAGCCAGGTCATCCCGACGGGCTCATAACCCGTAGTTCAGTAGTTCAAATCTACTCCCCGCTACTTAGTTTCTATAAACATGAAACCAGGAAAGAGTTGTATCAAATTTTGAAGTTTTATTAATAATTCCAGTTCGTTGCAAAGGTCTAGTGAGATGTCGATGAGCAGTAATTTTTGGAATATACAGTTGTTTTTTGAGTTTTCTTGGAATTTCTATAATTATTTTTTTAGAATTCTTTTTTCCACATCTAATACATTGAAATCCTTGATTTTGACCTTTAGATTTCATTTTTTTATTACATTTTTTACATGTAGGATTAGATTTTAGCAAATTTTTTTTGAGATTTTTGATTTCAATAAATTCAAGATTTATTATTCGTGGAAAGTTTTTAGAAGCTTTTCTAACTCCCCCTCCAACATGTACTTCATCACCAATTATTAAATTTGAAGCTAATGTAGAAATCCCTGTTTCTTTATACACTGCACACCAAAATTCATGATTTTTAGAAATGATAGTAAAAAAAACATGACCGCCTTTGACTACTTTTGGAGTGTTAGATACAATTCCAGTCAATGTTCCAGATGCATAAGGTTTCATTGTTTCAGAATTTAATTCATTTTTTAAATGATCACCAGTACCTTGATTTGATTTAAAGATCATATACCCATCTAATTTTTCATCACTTTGTAAAATTTTAGTTGCGTTAACTAAAGAATCCACATTTTCTCCTCGAACGCCATAAAAAACTGGATCAGGTCCATGAGGCATAATTAAAACTCGACCTTTTGTAGTATCAAAACTATTAAACGTATATGGAAAAGTTTTTTCTTGCATTGTTTTAACACTGTTTGCAGAAATTTTTCTTTTTGTTCCAAATTTTATTTTTTTTCGATAACTTAACAATTCTAATGTATGATCATGAAAATCATATCCAATTGCACTAATTGCTCCAACTAATCCTTGACCATTTCCTTCATAAAAAAACTCAAGGTTATGTTTTTTAGCAAATTTTTTTGCATTATTTCTATTAATTAATTGCCATAGAGCTAAATTACTAAATTTTTTAAACTCAGAAGGAATAAAATCACTTTCAAAAAATACCAACCCAGGATTAGCTCCATTTTTTGTATCAGAATATTTTGACACCAAATTTTTGATTTGATTTTTAATTTTAGAAGGATTTTTAGTCTTAATTTTTAATGAAACAGCACCATTTCCTCGAGTTTTCCAGGGAATGTTAGGATTAAATCGAATCAATTTTGGAAAATCAAGAAATTCCGTTTTTTGTTTTTGGAGTAAATCAACAATTTTGTAAGCTAAAAATGTGGTACACATGCCAGTAGGGGAATCAGTATCATCAAATCCAATGTTTAGTACAGATTCTGTACTCATAATTTATCTAAATAATTCAGACATTTTTAGTTGTTGTAAATTACAGTTGATTTAAATTAATAACGCCATATTCGAAGCTGAATTGATAATAATTGATGAAGCAAGAATTTTCAAAGAGATAGAAGAAAAGAAACCAGTATCAGTTTCATTAAATGGTCCAGATGGCATGCTACCACAAGTTCAAGATATGGCAATTAAAATTTCAACAAAATATGAGATACCAGCATATGTTTTGGCAGATACTACATGGGGAACATGTGATTTGAATACAACTGGTTCAAAAATATTAGGTGCAGAAATTCAATTTAATATTGGACACACAATCAATACAGAATCATTAGAAAAAAATTTAGTTTTAATTGATGCTTTTGATAATGTTGGATTTGAAAAGGTTGCAGAGAAATGTACAAATCTCTTAAAAGGGAAATTAATTTCATTAGTTACAGATAGTCAACATTTACATCAAATGGATATAGTTGAAAAAATTTTAACAAAAAATGGAATTAAAGTAAAAATTGGAAAAGGTAAAGGGCAATTAAATGACGGTCAAGTGTTTGGCTGTGAATTTTATCCAGCAACAGAATTAAAAAAAGAAGTTGATGCCTATGTATTTTTAGGACAAAGTAATTTTCATGCAGCAGGAATTGCATTGTCAACAAATTTACCAACATTTGTTTTAGATCCTTATTTTAATGAAGTAAGAGAAGTAACAGAATTTGCACGGACATTAAAAAAGAAAGCAACACTTGCAATATACAAAGCAGCTGAAGCAAATTCATTTGGAATAATTATTGGATTAAAAGAAGGACAATTATCAAAAGTATTTGGATTAAAATTTAAAAAAGAATTAGAAAAAGAAGGAAAGAAAGTTCAATTGTTTGCATTAACAGACATTACAAATGAAAGATTAAACAATCTTAGAGGAATTGATGCATTTATTCAAGTTGCATGCCCAAGAATTTCAACAGATAATCAATTTGACAAGCCAGTATTATCAACACCTCAAGCAAATGCGCTTCTAAAAGTTCTACGAAAAGAAAACATTGATGAATATCTAGAAATTCCACATTGGTTGTAGTTATGATATTAAATTTTGAAATCGGATGTTGTTAGATAAATTTTCAAATGATTTTGATTTTTTTGCCTTAATTTTGTATTGGATTCCTTTAGAAATAGCACGTTCAAGCAGATCTAAAGCAGTATCGTAATTTGAAAGCATTACATAATTAGATGCCTTATCAAAAAGAACGTCCCCATTATCAGGATAATCTTCCAGTATACTATTACAACATGAAATAGATTCATCAAATTTATTCATAGAAAATAAAATACGTTCTTTATGATATAACACAATATTATAATTTAAATTATTTTTTAAAATATCATCACATATAGATAATGCTTCAATCAAATTTCCCTGTTTACGAAAAGAGGATATTTTATTAATTAATACAGACAAATCAGTAGGACATATTTCTAAAGCAGAATCATAACATTTCATTGCATTAGAAAAATCTTTGAGTTTACTTAGAGCATATCCCTTATTGTTTAATGAACTAATGTGTTTTGGATCCTGAGTTAATATTTTATCATAATATGTAATTGCTTGTTCTAATTTTCCTTGTAAAAATAGTCTATTGCCTTCATCTAAAATTGAATTTATTTTAGGATCAGTCATAATTAACCAGAATTAGGTTTTATCAAAATTTTACCAAAAAGTCCTTTACCATTAAGCATTTTATTATGAGCATTAACTGCATCTTCTAAAGAATATACAGAATCAATAATTGATTTAATTTTACCTTTTGACATCCAATAGAAACCTTGTTCTAATTCAGCTCTAGTCCCTTGAGTTGAGCCTAAAATGTTAATCCCCTTAAAGAAAATATGTCGCAAATCAGTTTTAGCATCATAACCAGTAGTAGCACCAGTTGTAACAATAGTTCCACCATAATTTAACAAAGTTAGTTCTTTATTCCAATGAGAACCACCAATGTGTTCAAAAATTACATCAACACCAGAAACATCAGTAGAAGATTTCGGAATTTTTTTTGCAATTGTTCTAACTTCTTTGTGCCAATCATCTTTTCTATGATCAACTGCAAAGTCAGCACCAAGTTCTAAACATTTGTCTAGTTTGTCAGGGCTTGCTGTTGCAATTACCGTACAACCAAATAATTTTGCAATTTGAATTCCAAAAGTTCCAATGCCAGAACTTCCACCCATTATCAAAACTATTTGTCCAGGTTGAATTTTTGCTCTGCCAACTAACATGTGCCATGAAGTTAGTAATGTCATGGATGCAGCTGCTGCATCATCATAAGAAACCCCTTCTGGGATTTTCATTACATTAACTTCTGGTAAATGTGTAAATTCACAATATCCACCCCAAAGTGGTCCTGTTTCAAAACCCCAGATACATCTTTTTTTACAATCAAATTCTCTACCGTCAGTACAGGCTTTACAAACTCTACATGACATATTTCCATGTGATACTACCCTATCTCCAACTTTGATATTTTTAACATCCTCACCGACGGCGGTAACTTCACCTGCAGCATCGGTTCCAGAAATATGAGGTAACGGAATTGCCAAAGGTTTTCCGCGCATACCCCAAATATCATCATAATTTAGTCCTGCAGATATAACTTTGAAAACAACTTCATCAGAACGGGGTTCAGGATTAGGTAAATTTTTGATTTTTAAAATTTTAGAAAAATTATCATCAGTGGTATATTCATCATAAACTAGTGCCTTCATAATTATTTTCTAATTTTTAGAGATATATGATTTATCAGGATCTTTGCACCATAAACAATTATAATCATAACAAGAAAAATTAGATTATGTCAGAAAATTCAGTATTTCCAGGAGATAAAATAGCATCTATTGAAGAATACGAAGCAGGACATAATGCTTTTGATGATGGAGACATGGTTAGAGCATCTACAGTAGGGGAGAGAAATATGGATAAAGAAACACGAATGGTTGATGTGAATCATCCAAAACTTCTATCAATTCCAAGAGTAGGGGACACCATAATTGGAACAGTTGCAGCAGTAATGTCATCTATGATTGCAGTTTCAATTGATTACATTAATGGAAAACCAACTACCTCAAAGGTAGAATGTATTTGTGGAACACGAAATATGAGAATAAGAAACGTAGCACTAGTTAACGATATAGTGTCATTGAAAATTGTTGCTCATCTTAATGGAACAATTCATGCAGTAATGGATGAGCGAGAATTTGGAATCATATTTACAAAATGTAGAAAATGTGGAGGTAAAGTTGTCACAAAGTCTGCAGATGCCATTAAATGCACAGATTGTTCATGGATTGATGAAAGAAAACTTTCTTCAAACTTTGGTAAAAGTGATTTCGTACATTTAAGAGAATAAAGAAATGACACATGTTTCGTTCCAAGGTGAACGAGGTGCATATAGTGAAGCTGCAGCAAAATCTTTTTTCAATGAGGATGTTAAAACAATCCCATTTTCAACATTTACAGAAATTTTAGAAAACACATCCAAAGATATTACAGAATATGCTGTTTTACCAGTAGAAAATTCATTGGAAGGAAGTGTAGGGGAAAGTTATGATTTATTATATTCAACGGATCTAAATGCTACTGGTGAAATTTATCATAGAATAGAACATTGTTTAATTGGATTGGGGAAAATGGAAGAAGTGGATACAGTATATTCACATCCACAAGCTTTAGGCCAATGTAGAAAATTTATTCAAGAAAACAATATGAAAACAATTCCTACATATGATACAGCAGGTAGTGTAAAAATTATACAAGAATTAAATGAAAAAAAATGTGCATGTATTGCAAGTAAAACAGCTGCTGTGATTTACAATATGCCAATTATTACTGAAAACATTGCAGATAATCTCAATAATTATACAAGATTTTTAATATTATCAAAAAAAGAATCTGCAGAAACTGGAAAGGATAAAACTTCAATTATTTTTTCAATAAAACACGAACCAGGATCATTGTACAGAATTATAGAAAATTTTAATAAAAATAATGTTAATTTAACAAAAATAGAATCAAGACCTACAAAAGCAAATGTATGGGAGTATAACTTTCATGTAGATTTTGAAGGGCATCAAAAAGACATCAAGGTTTTAGAAATGCTAAATAAAATTAAAGAAGAAACACTTTTTATGAAAATTTTAGGATCATATCCTTCTGCAATACTAAGCTAGAAACCTTTTGGTTTTCGTAAAGTAAAACCCAAACTAAACCCAAGAATTACTACTCCCGATGTAATAACCATGAAATCAAAGGTAATTCCAAATGGATCAGGGGTTTGATTGGTGTTAGCTGTAATTTCTAATTCATTACCACCAGTGTTTTGAATCAAAATTTTTGTTTGACCATCTTCTGCATGTGCCCAATCTAAAATCAATTCTTTTTGGTATGAAGTATTCGGAATGTTTAATCCATCACCAGGACTTGAAAGTTGAAGATCAAATGTATCGCCAACAATTATCATATACTGGGGTGCATCTTTAGGTGCAGGAATTGAAAAGGATGCAGAATCACCCGTACTAATAACAAAATCTTCATCCATAGAAACAGTTGGAGCTAAATGTAAAAGTAATGAATAACCACCAAGTAAAATAATAATACTTCCAACAACTAAGCCAATAATAGTTCTAGTTGCTAACATAATAAAATGACTTTAGATACTGTTTAAAAAATTATCTACATTAAAGAAACATCATGAGGCTGGCTTTCTGCAAATCCAGCTCTAGACATTTTAATGAATTCAGCATTTGTTTGCATTTGAGCAATTGTATGTGCACCACAATAACTTAAACCAGAACGTACACCACCAGTGAGTTGTTTTAGAATATCTACAACCGTTCCTTTGTATGGAACCATTGCCTCAACACCTTCTGCAACATAATCATTAAGATCATCATCAAATGATGTAGAACCAGTTTCTTTGGATTTTCTTCCTAACGATGCTGCAAGAGAAGCCATTCCACGGTATACTTTGAAACGTTTTCCATTCTTTGTGAAAACAGTTCCAGGAGATTCATCAGTTCCACCCAACATACTTCCCACCATTACAGTTGAAGCACCAGCTGCTAATGCCTTTGTAGCATCACCAGAAGTTCTAGTTCCACCATCAGAAATTATTGGAATACCATAATCACGTCCAACTTTTGCACAATCCATTACTGCAGTCAGTTGAGGAACTCCAGAACCAGTAATTACTCGAGTTATACAAATTGAACCAGAACCAACACCAACTTTTACTGCGTCAACTCCTGCTTTCATTAAATCTTCAGCACCTTGAGCAGTTGCAATATTCCCTGCAATTAATTCACAATCAGGAAATGCCTTTTTGATATGTTTAACAGTACTAATTGCATTTTCACTATGACCATGTGCAATATCAACAACTAGTGTATCAGCACCTGCTTCTAAAAGAGATTCACTTCTTTCTAGAAAATCACCTTTTACACCAACTGCTGCTCCAACAATAGGACGACCTTTATTGTCTTTTGAGGCATTTGGATAATTAGCGTTATTTGTAATGTCCTTACTGGTAATCAAACCAGTTACAAGTCCAGAGTCATCAATTAAGGGTAATTTTTCAATTCTATGTTTATGTAAAAGTTCTTTTGCTTCATCAATTGATATACCAGATTTTGCAGTAACAACATCTTTTGTCATTACATCTTGAATTAGACTATTAGAATTAGCAAATAATAGATCTCGTTCAGTAACAATTCCAATTAATTTTGAATTACTATCAACTACCAATAATCCAGAAATATCTCGATCACCAGCATAATTCAATGCATCTTGGAGTGTTTTATCACCAGTTATAGAATAAGGGTTTTCAATAACTACACTTCCAGATCGTTTTACTTTAAGAACTTCATTTGCTTGTTCTGCTATTGTTAAGAATCTATGAATAATTCCTATTCCCCCTGCACGTGCAATTGTTACAGCCATAGATGATTCAGTTACAGTATCCATATTTGCACTCACAAATGGTATGTTTAGAGAAATATTTCGAGATAATTGAGTGGTTAAACTAGTTTGACTTCTACTTGTAATATCAGAATATTTGGGTACAAGAAGAACGTCGTCAAATGTTAATCCTTCTTTAAATTCCAATGAAACCTTGTTGCAAAAGTAAAATATTGATTATAAGCCTTTGTGTTATTTAGATAGTTTTGAAGCGATTGTAATAGCATCTTTAGTAGCCATTACATTATGAGTGCGAATAAGATCGGCTCCATTTAAAACACATATTGCTTCAGCAGCAATAGAACCAAACAATCGATCAGTAGTATTTTCTTTTTGTAATAGATTTCCAATAAGGGATTTGTTTGATACAGAGATCAGAATAGGATAATTCTTTTTTATGGAATTTAAATTCTTAATTACAGATAGATCTCGTTTTACCCAATCTGTTTTAATTTTTGTAAAAAATTTACCTTTTCCAGTTTTCCTAAAAAATCCAATTGCAGGATCTAATACAATTTTTTTAGTTGAAATGTTAGATTTTTTTGCAATTTTTAAGCTGTCTTCAAGAAGTTTTTTTGTAGAAGTAATAGCACTTCCAGAAATAATTTTAGAATCATATGCACATAAAATTAAAGAAGGTTGAAATTTAGATATAATATCTTTCATTTTTTTATCATATTTTAATCCAGAAATATCATTTATTATTTCAACACCATTTTCTAAAGCATTTTTTGCAACACTAGATCTACACGTGTCAACAGAAATTGGAAGATTAGAAGTGTTTTGAATGATTTTAACTGCATCAAGGATTCTTTTAGATTCAATTTTTTCAGATACATTTGTAGACAAATATGGAGCAGTAGACATTCCTCCAACATCAATAAAATCTGCACCTTGATTTTCCATTTCAGTTATTATATTTTTAATACTTGAACTAGTTCTATGGATTGACTTTTTGTAAAATGATTCTGGACTAGTGTTCAAAATACCCATAATTCTAACAGGATTTTTTCCACCAACTGAAATATTTCCAATTTTTGTCATATAGTTTATGAAAACCCAATACAATTTGAGTGATATGATGATTTCAGGTTGGAAAAAAAGATATTTACTTATTTTAAAAGAATTAGGATATAGTCAAAAAAAAGATAGGGAATCAGCTATCATTTTAGATTCTATTTTAAAAAAAACAAATACCACTGAAAAAATTTTAAAACTAATTGAGGGTAAAACAGTTTTTGTAATAGGTTCTGGACCTTCACTATCAAATGCAATTCCAAAACTAAAAAAATTAAAAAAATCAATAAAGATTGCAGCAGATAGTTCACTAAAGCCATTAGTAGATAATGGAATAATTCCAGATATTGTTGTAACAGATTTAGATGGGGATGAAAATACAATTAAAAAAATTGCAAAAACAAAATCAATATTTATCATACATGCACATGGGGACAATATTGAAAAATTAGAATTGGTAAAAAAAATTAGAAATTGTATTGGAACAACTCAATCAAATCCATTTAATAAAATTCAAAATTTTGGGGGATTTACTGATGGGGACAGAGGTGTTTTCTTGGCAAATTATTTTGGTGCAAAAAAAATTATTTTATTTGGAATGGATTTTGGAAATAGAATTGGTAAATTTTCTAACACAAAAAACTCAGATAGAAAAATGAAATTAAAAAAATTAGAAATTGGAGAAAATCTTTTGATTTGGTTATCAACGATCACAAAATCAGAATTATTTACTACATCAAAACCAATTAAAGGATTTAAAAAAATATCATACAAAGATCTAGATATCATAATTACCTAGAATGCATTTAATACCCATTACTAATTTATTAAATTATGAAATTTTCTGAAGAGCAAATAAAAGAAATAGTTGCCTTGAGAGAAAATATGCTTCAGCAAATGGATAAACATCAAGAAGGTATTGAAATGTTAGAAAAAAATATCACAGTATTAGATGTATTTCTAAAAGGATCTAGTTTTACAAAAGCATCTGAATTAAAAACAAAAATTGAGCCTGAGATTGTAAAAGAAATTGAAGAATCTAAACCCATAGAGAATTCAATTCCAATTAAAAGAGGAAGTGATGGGAAAGTAATTGCTAATGCATATGTCACACCAGATAAAGTTTCAATAATTTTAGATGAACAAATTATGATTAATGCAGATACCCCACCCTTCAAATCATTCTTTTTAGATAGAATTATTGGGGAAATGAAGAAAAAAGATTTTGCTGAAGCTGAAAATGGAAAGATCCAAAAAGAATCAATCATAGATTATATTGTAAATAAAAATGGGACAAACATTAGAGAAATTATAATTAAAAATTATAGGCAAAAACAAAGAGTGACTGAATTAATTAATACAGCAGGATGGTCATTAACAAGAATGTTGGAAAATATCAGCAAGTGATTGTATGGATAAAATTTTAGTTTTAGATTTTGGTTCACAGTATAGTCACTTAATCTGTAGAAGAATACGAGAGTTTTCAGTTTTTGCAGAATTAGTGCCATATGATATCAGTTATGAAGAAATACAAAAACACAATCCAAAAGGAATAATTTTTTCGGGAGGACCATCTAGTGTTTATAATTCAGAAGCTCCAGTTCCAGATAATAAAATTTTTGAGATGAATTTACCATTATTAGGAATTTGTTACGGACATCAATTAATTGTAGATAAATTTGGAGGTAAAGTAAAAAGAGCGAACAAAGAGTACGGTTCATCGCTTTTAACAATAGACAATGATAGTGATTTACTAAATGGAATAGGAGAATCAGTTCGAGCATGGATGAGTCATGGTGATGAAGCTGAAGAAATTCCATCTGGATTTAAAATAATTGGTCATACTAAAGGTGCAAAAGCTGCAGCAATAGCATCAGATGAAAAATCAGTATATGGAATTCAATTTCATCCAGAAGTAGTTCATACAGAACAAGGTACTGAAATTCTCAAAAATTTTGTTCTAAAAGTATGTGGCGCAAAACAAGAATGGACAATGGAAGGTTTTATCGATACAGCAGTTGAAAAAATTTCAAAAATTGAGGGAAATGTTCTATGTGGTGTAAGTGGTGGAATAGATTCTACAGTAGTGGCCTTACTTATTGATAAGGCAATTGGAGATAGACTAAAGTGTGTATTTGTAGATAATGGTTTGTTACGATTAAACGAAGAAAAAGAAGTAGAAGAGATGTTTAAAGAAAATTTCAAAGTGAATTTCACATCAGTTAATGCAGGAAATCAATTTCTTGAAAAATTAAAAGGAGTAGAAGATCCAGAAGCTAAACGAAAAATTGTGGGTGAAGAATTTATTCATGTTTTTACTAATTTTGCAGAAAAGGAAGGTCCATTCAAATGGTTAGCTCAAGGAACATTATATCCAGATGTAATTGAAAGTGGAGTTTCAAAAGGTCCAGCAGCTGTAATAAAATCTCATCACAATGTAGGAGGATTACCAGATTGGCTTAATTTAGAAATTTTAGAACCACTAAGAGAATTATACAAAGATGAAGTTAGATATATTGCTAAAATTTTAGGCGTTCCTGAAAAACTTTTCATGAGACATCCATTTCCAGGTCCAGGGTTATCAGTAAGGATAATCGGGGAGATTACTCCAACAAAATTACAAATTTCAAAAATAGCAAGTAAAATTGTTGAAGAAGAATTAATAGAATCTGGATGGTATACCAAAGTTTGGCAAGCATATGCTGCAGTAGGAGATGATAAAGCAGTAGGTGTTGTAGGGGATGAAAGAAGATATGGAAACATAGTTATGATTAGAGTGGTAAATTCCATTGACGCAATGACTGCAGATTGGACAAGACTGCCACATGAATTACTAGAAAAAATGAGCAATAGAATTACAAATGAAATTGAAGATGTAACTTGGGTAACATATACAATTTCCAGTAAACCACCTGCAACAATTGAGCCACAATAGTGAAAAATTATGAATTATGAAAAAATCTGTGAAAAAATATTAGAATTTAATGAAAAAATAAGATATGCTGCAGTTTATGATTATGGTGAACTTTATGATAAAATAAGACCAGGAATTAAATCCCATTTAACAAGAGAAGAAACTGAAACATCGTTATCACAGGCAATTTATCGATGGTCAACAAGGAAAAAAACTGCCGATAAAATTGGAACTCCAGTTTTTGCATTAGCAAAATATGAAAAAATCTATAGAATTACAGTACCTATTGGAGGTGCAGGATTAATTTTGGTAACTACAGAATTAGATGTAAATGTAAATGAAATTACGGATAAAATTCTTGAAATTAGAGATTTGTATACTAAAGATTTGTAATTGATATGAACTTTCATGTCTTTGATAGTTATGTGAAAGCAAATGATGGTCATATAATGCATTTTGATGTAATTACAGACAAAAATGATACTGAAAATGCAATTACATTTGCAAAAGAGTGGTTGAAATCTATTGGGGAAAACAATGCAAAAGTAACTACAGAAGAATGTAAATTTTGTCATTCAGAATCAGTTCCAGAAGATATGGAAATTGAAATTATGACAAATGGGTATTTTATTGTAAAAATGGAAGGATGTACAGAATAATTAATCCAATAAAGCAGCACCAAAAACTCCGGAAGAATCTCCAAGATTATTTTTAAGTATTGGTGTTTCAATCATATCTGAAAATACTTTTGAATAAATGGATTCCTTACCCTCATGATATAGAAAATCAATATTAGATAAACCACCACCAAGTATTATTGCATCAGGATCTAAAATATCAATTACATTTGCCAAACCATGACCAAAATTTTCTAAAAATTCATTTTTCCATTGTTTACCAATGCTATTATCAAAATTTTCAATGATTTCAGGCATGGTTTGAGTTAGTCCAGTTAATTGATTCCAACGTTTTTCCAAAGATGGTCCACTGATGTAAGTTTCAACACAACCATTTTTACCACAATAACAAGAGTTGCCATTTTGATGTAAAGTATGATGTCCCCATTCACCTGCAATGTTGGTTCTACCAGAATGAAGTGTATTATCAATTACAATTCCACCACCAACACCAGTACCCATAATTACACCAAAAACTAAATCAAATCCAATTCCAGCACCTAGTTTAGATTCAGCAATTGTAAAACAATTGGCATCATTTTCAATAGAGATATTTTTTTGGAGTTTATTTTCTAAATCTTCTTTTAAGGATTTACCGATTAAACATTGAGTGTTACTATTTTTTATTACTCCAGTTTGTTTTGAAATTGCACCAGGACAACAAACACCTAAAGAAAAATCAGAAATACTTTGAGATACATCTGAAACTAAATTTATAATGGTATGGATAATTTCATCATAATTATTTTGAGGAGTTGGGACTCTTTTTCGTTCTATAACATTTAGATTTTCATCTAAAACAATAATTTCTGTTTTAGTTCCACCTAGATCTACACCAATTTTGTACATCAATAATCTATGAAAAATAATATGATTAAGTTTTAACTAAATTTATCCCATTGGAGGCATACCGCCGCCTCCACCTGGACCACCAGATATAGCAATTACATCATCTATTCTAAGAATCATACATGCAGCCTCTGTTGCAGATTTGATAATTTGTTCTTTAACTACAATTGGTTCTAAAACATTAATTGCCATCATATCAGCAATCTTTGTATTTTTAGCATCAATTCCAGTCCATTTTTGACCTTGATTGTGTTTTGATCTTAAAGTAGCCATAGTATCAATTGAATCCATTCCAGCATTTTCTGCAATAGTTAATGGTATAATCTCTAATGCTTCAGCATATTTTTTGATTGCAAGTTGTTCTCTGCCATCAAAGTTATCAGCCCAATCTTTAAGTTGTGATGCTGCAAATGCTTCAGGAGCACCGCCACCTGCAACAATTTCAGGTTTTTCAATTACATCTTTTACTACCATTAGTGAATCATGAATTGAACGGTCAACTTCATCTATTACTCTTTGAGTTCCTCCACGAATTAACATGGTAACAGATTGTGGATGTTTACAACCTTCAATGAATACCCATTTATCAGATTCAACCTTCTTTTGATGAGCTAAATCAGCAGAACCAAGATCTTTTTCAGATAAATCATCCAAATTACTAATGACACGACCATCAGTAGCTTTAGAGAGTTTAATCATATCACTTTCTTTAACACGACGAATTGCCATAATACCATGTTTAGCAAGATAATGTTGCGCAATATCGTCAATTCCTTTTTGACAAATCAAAACATTAGCACCAACATCATGTAATTTATCAACCATTGTCTTTAGCATTCTATTTTCTTCCTCTAAGAACATCTGCATTTGAGTAGGATCAGTAATTCTAATTTCTGCACTCATTTCTGTTTTTTCAATTTCTAATGCTGAATTAATTAATGCAATACTGGCATTTTCAATTCGAGTAGGCATTCCACTATGAACAATTTCTTTATCTAAAACAATACCTTGTATAATTTGGGTGTCATCAATAGAACCACCTGGTTTCTTTTCAACTTTAATATTTTCTAAATCAACAGAATATTGATCACCTTTTTTTACTGCAATACTAAGAATTGCATCAACTACAACTTTTGATAAATTAGTACTATCTTCAGAAATTAATTTAGATTGCATACTTGTTGAAGCAATTTTAAGAAGTGATGCTCTATCATCAGGTTGAATTTTTTTGGATAATTGTGAATAAATTTCAAGAGTTTTTTCAGATGCTGCCTGAAAACCTTCAATGATAGTTGAAGAATGAACATCTTTTTTCAAAAGATCTTCTGCTCTAGCTAATAGTGCACCTCCAAAAACAACAGAAGAAGTTGTTCCATCACCTACTTCATTATCAACAGTTTTAGAAATCTCAACAATCATTTTTGCTGCTGGATGTTGAACATCAATTTCTTTAAGAATAGTAGCACCATCGTTTGTAATTGTAACGTCACCTAAGGAATCAACTAGCATTTTATCCAAACCACGTGGACCTAGACTACTTTTAACTAATTCAGCAACCAATTTTGCTGCTGCAATATTGTTTTGTTGTGCATCCTTACCTTTTTGCTGTAATGCACTTTCTTTAAGAACTAAAACAGGTCCATTTGGTCCTTGTTGAATTGATGCCATTTAGATTCATTTTCGATTCTCTAAATCCCCCTTTTTAACATTGCCTAATTGATTGGTGATATGTAAGATCGCTTTTTAACATCTACAATTCCACCTGCAAGAATTCTAACAGAAGGTAAAGCTAAGAAAGGCAAGAATAAAGGGATCAGATGAGGTCGATCAAACTTACATCCTAAATCTACAATAGAATTATTGATTTTTTCAAAATTAGATGAAACAGTTTCAAAAGAATCAGTTGAAATTATTCCTCCAAATTGTAAAGGAAGAGAAGCAAGGATTTTTCCAGATTTAACTACAACCAACCCACCTTGATTTTTGATTAAATGATTTGATGCTATTGCCATATCAGAGTCATTTGAACCAATTACAATCAAATCGTTTTCATGAAAACTCCAAGTTGATGCAAATGCACCTATATCAGCACCAAAATTTTCAAGAAATCCAATAGAATGTTTGTTTGTTCCATGAATTCTATCAAATGCTGCTACTTTCCAGATATCAGAATCTAAAGATGCAGAAACATGACCGTCTTTTGGATAAAGTTCGGACGTACCTAATTTAGTAATTATTTCATTTTGCATAAAAATTGTATTTGCAATTACATTATTTTTTTTGGATTTAATTACAAAATCATTTTTAGAGAATTTTTTTAATTTAACAGTTTTTTTAATCCATGGAGAAATAATATTTTTTTGGATACGAGTTACAAGAGTTCCATTTGAAACTACAAGTTTTCCTCCAACAAAAACATGTTTTGGTTTAAAGGATTTTAAATTATCAAAAACTAAGATATCAGCTAATTTTCCAGGTGCAATTCCACCAAGATCTTTTCCCATATTATAGTAATCAAAGTTATTTTTTGATGCCATCGTAACTGCATCTATTGGGTCTAAACCAAGTTTGATAGATTCACGTATACAATAATCAATATGACCAAATTTGGAAATATCCAATGGGTCTAAACCATCAGAACAAAACATCAATCTATTTAGATATGTTCCATGAGATAACACTCGTGGAATAATTTCTTTTAAATCACGACGTATCGAACCTTCTCTTATCATTATCCACATTCCAAGACGCAATCGTTCTAACACTTGGTCAAAATTGATTGGTTCATGACAAGAAAGTATTCCAGATGAAACATATGCATTAAGTTTTTTTTCACTTGCTCCTGCTGTATGTCCATTAATTATACAATCACATTCTAACATTGTTGAAAGCGATTTCATTGTTTTAGGTTCACGTAAAATTACTTTAGTCCATGAAAAAACTTCTCCCATTCCAATTACATGGGGATGTTTTATTGCAGATTTTTCTTGGGATGGTGTTAAAGATTTACTGTTACTAAACTTTGCATCTACAGGAAGTCCTCCAGGAACTACTTGAAATATTCTAATTGGTAAATTTTCACCTAGTTTAAGAAATTCTTGAAAGCCTTTGTAACCTGCAACACTAACAATGTCAATAGGATCAGAGAAAAGAGAAGTTACACCACAAAGAAGAGCTTGTTTTGCAAATTCAGAAGGCAATACAAATTGATCAATATGTAAATGAGGATCTGCAAATCCTGGACTGACAAATTTATCATGAATATCAATAACTTTTGTTTTCGATCCTATCGTGTGGCTTGCATCAGGACCAACATATGCTATGCGATCATTAATTATTGCGATCTGAGTTTTTGGAATAATCTCTCTAGTGTAAACTGAGAGTAAATTACAGTTTTTTAGTACAAGACTAGATTTTTTTTCTCCAAGGGCTACAGAGTTTAAGGAGTTAATGGAGGAGGCTAGGCTTGAATTCATAATTAATAATGGAATTTATGACTATTATAGATTCAATGCTTAAATTACGGTTGAAGAGGTTTTGTTGATATGAACATTCCAAAGGTGATCAGAAAGTTTTGTGCAAAATGTAATGCACATACTGAACAAAAGGTCTCCATTTACAAAGCTGGAAAAAGACGTGGTTCTGCAAGAGGTGAACGTCGTCACGCTGAACGTAAACATGGTTATGGTGGACAAAAATTCCCAAAACTTGCCAAACCAGCTAAAGTTACAAAGAAAGTTACTCCTATTATGACATGTACTGTTTGTAAAAAGAAATACAATAAAAAAGGCGTTAGAATTAAGAAATTTGAGTTGGTAGCAGCATGAAGAAAGATCATATCGAGGTTCCAAAACCATCAAGTAAATTTCAAAAAGTTAATTGTGAAGAATGTGGTGAATTACAAATAGTATATTCTCATGCATCCACAGTTATTGCATGTAATTCATGCGGTAATACAATTTCAGAGCCAACAGGTTCTAAAGCCAAAATAAATGGTAAAATTTCAGGCAGTGCGGAGTAATTCGTAATCTTCTTTTGTGTTTAAATTAAATGCAATTCTTTTATCGTCAATTATAATATAATTTTCATCTAAATTTTTAAATGAATTAATTTTTGCTGCATTAATTAAAGAAATTCCAGTATAATGACATGTTTCATTATTAAAATTTACAGAATAATCAGACTTGAATCCAAGTTTATCTAAAAAATTCTTAGTTACAAGTATGCTTGTCCAAATATTATCAGGATTGTAATGATTAGTAATTTCTTGAACTATTTGTTTATCTAATAATGGTAAATCACCTGAAGTAACTAAAACAGAATCATTGATGGATTGAAGTGCCAAACTTAAATCTTCAGCGTAACCAATTCCATCTGTATGAAATATTTCAATATTATTTTTTTGTAATACAATTTTTGTTTTTGGAGAATGTGAACTAGTAATTGCTAAAATTTTTGAAAAATAATTTGAATTTTTTAAAGAATCAATTACATGAAGAATTATTGGTTTTTTGTATTTGAGTAATAATTTTTCATTATCTAAATTCATACGTGTACCTTTACCACCTGCCATTACAAGACCAATCATATTGATACAAATACCATCAATGATGCTAAACGAGTTAATTCATTAGTAGAACCAAGAACATCACCAGTAATTCCACCAAAACTACGAGTAGATAATATCAAAATAAACAAGGTTACAATAATAGTTACACCAAGCATTACAAGACCAGTAGTTTCACCAAGCAAAGCAATTGGAATTATCATGATTATGAATGCAGCCATTAATTTTTTCTTATCCTTCATAATTTTGATAAAAGCAGAATTTGAGCCTAATGACGCTGAATTTCCTAAACTTGCTAACAAAACCATTGAGAATTTTGCCAAAATTTCACTGATCAAGATTGCTTTAAACAAATCAAATCCAGTTGTAAGAGAAATCGTAACAACCAATCCAATAAGATACAAAACAATTGCAACAACACCTGCAGAACCAGTAGAAAGATCCTTCATGGCATTAAGTTTTTTTTCTTTACTACCCTTTACCATAAGACCATCAGCAAAATCAGCTAAACCATCTGCATGATGAATTCCAGTTACAATTACAATTGATACAACTACAAGAAAACTAACTATAATTGGATCCAAAAAGAAAGACAATCCAAATCCAAAAGCACCAACAAAAATTCCAATAATGATTCCAACGATAGGGAAAAGATACATGTATTTTGCAATATTTTCTAGTGTGGAATTTGATGATGGAAAAATTGTTAAAAAAGAAAAAACGGATCCAATCTGTTTAAACATAAATCCACCATCCAATAAAAGATAAAATCAAAATTATTGGAATAGTAATAATTCCAAAGAAAAGAATTGATGTTAATTTCATAATCTTAATTGCAGATATCACATGTTGTTTTGTAAGTATAATTTCACCATCACCTAATTTGTAATGATTTATTTTTTCAAATTTTGTTTCAAGAGCACCTGCTAGTGCTGCCATCGGATATCCAGCATTAGGACTTTCAGTTTTTTTACCATCTCGAATCATTACTTTGTAAGAATGTCTCCAATTATTTTGTAAAATGGCTGCAGAAAAAATCATTAGTAATCCAGTAAGTCGGGATGGAATATAATTTAAAATTGTATCACAAGTAGCAGTAAACCAACCTACATTTTTAAAAATATCATTTTTGTAGCCTATCATTGAATCTGCAGTGTTAATTATTCTATAGATAAATGCGCCAGGTAAGCCAAAAAAAGCATAGTAAAACATTGGACCAGTTATACCATCAACTGTATTTTCACTAATACTTTCCAATACGCCTGAAATTACATGATTTTTATCTAAATTAGTGGTATTTCTTTTGACAATCATAGAAAGATAATTTCGGGCCATATCGAGATTATCATTCTCAAGGGACTCCAATACACTAATTGCATGTTTTTCCATTCCACGAATAGCGATAGTTGTCTTTAACAATAATGCTCCAATAATCACAGACATAATCATTGAAACATAGTCAGTAGAAATTAAAGAGATTCCAATATCTAAACTTAATAATAATAAAGCAACAATACTTGAAATAATTAAAATTATTAACACACCACCAATTTTTTCATAGATAATATTTTGATTTTTTGCAATAGGAGTAAATTTTGCAATTAATATTCCAATCCAAGCTGTTGGATGATAACGATTTTTTGGATCTCCAAATATTAAATCAATTAAAATTGCAAATCCAATAACAGAAATAGATTCAAAAATCATTGTAACATTTTCTCAATTGAATTGATATCAATATTTAATTTAACAATTTTTGATAATTTATTTAGTTCATCATCAATTTTTAAAATATTTTTTTTAGTCCAAGCAATATCTTTAGGTTTTGCATTAAGGGAATCTTCTTCAGGTAAATTTAATGATATTAATGGAATGGTTCCCATAACAGGTATTTTTGTTATATTTTTTAATTTTTGAAATCCAGGTTTTAACACATTGATGTCACCACGAAATTTATTAAAAATAAATCCTTTTACAAGTTTTTGATAATTTTTTTCAATTAATGCCATAGTTCCAACAATACTTGCAAAAGATCCTCCTTTATCAATATCAGTGATTAGCAATACATTTGCATTTGCTTTTTTAGCAATTTTCATATTTGCAATATCATATTTTTGTAAATTAATTTCTGCAGGAGAACCTGCACCTTCCATAATTACTAGATCAAAATTTTTCTGTAAAGTTTTCAATGATTTTGAGGCTAACTTAATTCCCTCATTATTTACAAATTTTTCATAATATTCTTTAGCATGCATTTTTTTGAAACGCTTACCATTCAAGTAAACAATACTAGAATAATTTCCAACAGGTTTTAACAAAATTGGATTGAGATCAGGTGTAATGTTACAACGTGCACCAAAAGCTTGAATTGCTTGAGCACGAGAAATTTCAAAATCAGGTGTAATGTATGCAAAATTAGACATATTTTGAGATTTAAATGGCGCAACACTGTAACCTTTATCTGAAAAAATCCTACATAATGCTGCAACCAATGTTGTTTTACCAGAACCAGAAGAGGTTCCTTGAATCATTAATGATTTCATTTTATTTTCTCCAATGCTTGTACTAATTGTACATTATTTTTGTGAGACTTTACTGCAATTCGAATATAATGATTATTCAATCCTCTAAAATTTTTACAATCACGAATTAATATTTTATTTTTTAATAATTTCATTTGTAATTTTGTGGAATCATATTTTGTTTTAATTAAAATAAAATTAGTAGAGGAATAATTACATTCAAATCCATCTATATTAGAAATAGCATTTTGTAAATATTTTAATTCTTTTTTAATTATTAAATTAGTTTTTTTAAGATGAGATATATTTTTGATAACAGCATTTGCTGCATCTTGTGCTAAAGAACTAACACTCCATGGAATTTTTATATTTTGTAAAATTTTAATTGTTTGTTTAGAGCCGCAAGCATATCCAATTCTCAAACCAGGTAAACCAAATGATTTTGTTAAAGATCTTAAAATAAAGAGATTGTCATATTTTTTTACATAAGATATAACAGATTCATTAGACTCTGGGACTAATTCTATAAAACATTCATCAACAAAAACAATAGTTTTTAATTTTTTTGCTGCAATAATTATAGATAATAATTGTTTTTTTGATAACAGTTCTCCAGTAGGATTATTAGGATTGCAAAGAAAAACACAACCATTTTTTGGGATTTGTGAAATGAATAAATCAAGATTTTTAGATAAATTCAATGTTTTAAAGTATGAAATTTTGCAATTGCTAAGTTTAACTGCAGTTTCATATTCTTGAAATGTAGGAACATGAATTAATACATTGGTTGATTTTGATAGAAATGCAAAACAAAAATTATAAAGAATTTCAATGGCACCATTTCCAACTATAATATTTGATTTTGATAAATGGGTATATTTTTCTAAATTTGAAATTACATTTTCAGATTTTGGATCAGGGTAAAATTGAAGATTATCTAAATTTTTTTTAATAATTAATTTTGCAGATTTAGGAATTCCTAGAGGAGTGATATTTGAACTAAAATCGACAATATCCAGATCGCTATTTTTTAGCATGCTTTTTCCACCATGAATTACTGGAATATGTCGAAGAATAGAGGATTTTGTTTGTATTTTCACAGTTCCAAATAGAATTGGCTGATTTAGTATGTTTTGGTAACTCAGAAAACGATTATTAATTGAATCCAATCTACACTCACATTATGGGAAAGAAAAAAGTTGCAATTATTGGAGTTACAGGTGCTGTAGGGCAAGAATTTGTGCAATCATTAGATAATCACCCATGGTTTGAAGTTACTCAAATAGCTGCATCTGAGCGTTCTGCAGGAAAAAAATATCTTGATGCGATCAAAGATGTTAGTGGAATTATAGCATGGGATGTAGGTGGAGAAATTCCAGAATATATCAAAGAAATGACAGTTAAATCAGTAGATCAATTAGATACTTCTCAATTAGATTTAGTATTTTCTGCAGTTGAATCAGAAGCTGCAAGAGACATAGAAAGTAAAATGGCTGCAGATTTACCAGTTATTTCAACTAGTTCTGCTTATAGATATGAAGAAGATGTACCA
>Ga0233435_1001045_pt1 | contig 28712 bp, 26 predicted proteins | sample SI_122_August201_3_FD_182735 | JGI IMG/M metagenome (GOLD analysis project Ga0233435, IMG submission 182735) | Seawater microbial communities from Saanich Inlet, British Columbia, Canada - SI_122_August2016_135_MG | ecosystem: Environmental > Aquatic > Marine > Inlet | place: Canada: British...
TTCGGCGTAGCAGGGTCAGATCGTGGTCGGAAAGGTCGGACACCTTGCGCCCGTTGAGAATAATCTGGCCACGGTCAGGCAGGTCGAGTCCTGCCAGCAGGTTGAGTAAAGTGGTTTTTCCTCCTCCGCTAGGGCCTATGACGGTGGCGAAGTCTCCGGCATGGAGGCTCAGGTTCACTGCCTCCAGCGCGGTCACCGGCTGGGCCCCGTTCTGGTAAGACTTGTGAATATCAATGAATTGAATGATTGGATTAGCCATAAAGAAAAAGGATATTAGAAAAATGGTTTCATCTCAATATTTATTCGCGTAACCTGTGTTTCAAAGAGATTTTTAATAGTGGAGTTTTAGCATGGCGATATCGGAAAAGGTCAGCGGGTTCATGGAGAAGTCCTCCTGGATCCGCAAAATGTTTGAAGAGGGTATCCGGCTCAAACAGGAGTTCGGTGAAGAAAACGTGTTCGACCTGTCTTTGGGCAACCCGGTGATGGAGCCCCCGGAAGAGGTCCGCAAAGCATTGATAGAAAGCGCGGGGGATGAATCCCCCGGTTTGCACCGTTATATGCCTAATGCCGGGTTCGGCGATGTGCGTGCTGTTATTGCCGAGTCATTGTCGGCGGAGTGCAAGGTAGAACTTTCGGCCAACGATGTGGTCATGGTGTGCGGCGCGGCAGGTGGACTCAACATCACTTTAAAAACTCTGCTTGATCCGGGCGATGAGGTCATTATCTTCACGCCGTATTTTGTGGAATACCTGTTTTATGCGGACAACCACGGCGGCAAGGCGGTTCCTGTGTCTACAGGGGATGATTTCCGGCTCGATTTTAAAGCTTTGAAAAATGCGCTCAACGAAAAAACCAAGGCGGTCATCATCAACTCCCCGAACAACCCGACCGGAGTGGTTTATTCGCGTAAGGAATTGCAGGAGTTGGCCGACGTATTAAAAGCGCATTCTGACCAGATTGGCACAGCCGTTTATTTGATTTCGGACGATCCTTATAAAAAAATCACCTTTGATGGGGTGGAAGCGCCGAATATCATGGAGTTTTACGACAACAGTATTTATATCACCTCGCACTCGAAGGACATCGCGCTTCCTGGTGAGCGCATTGGTTTTGTTGCGGTGCACCCTCAGTGCGAGTCTGCCGGACCGATCATGGCGGGACTGATCTTCTGCAACCGGGTGTTAGGATTTGTCAACGCCCCGGCGCTTATCCAGCGTGTGGTGAAACAGGTGCAGAGCGTGACGGTGGATGTGGAACAGTATCAACGCAAACGTGATTACTTGTATAAGGAACTGACACGGATTGGCTATGAGGTGGTGAAACCTCAGGGAGCGTTTTATTTTTTCCCGAAATCTCCGCTGGAAGATGAGGTGGAGTTCGTCAAAAAGCTGGCCGAAAAAAGGGTGCTGGTGGTGCCGGGTAGAGGGTTCGGCCTGCCAGGATATTTTCGTATTTCCTTTTGTTTTCCCGACTCGGTCATCGAAGGCTCCATCGCCGGATTCGAACAAGCCTTCCCGGCCCACTAGGCGTGGGGCCAGTGTGCCGTCACTTTATTTGGCGAACAAAGAGTTGGCTCGGCTCAATCAAGCTCTTGCCCCGTCGCACCCCCTGCTAAGGGGCTAGGTGTGGGGCCAGTGTGCCGTAGCCTTATTGCCATTGGAATCTTTTCTGGTAGAATTGAATCTAATCAATATTAAAGGAATAGTGATCGTTTTTTAAAGGATTGTTCGTTATGGCTTTGACACAGGATCAAATCAACCGTTACAGTCGGCACCTGCTTTTGCCGGAGGTGGGGGTTGAGGGACAGGAAAAAATCTGTAATTCCAAAGTACTTTTGATCGGTACCGGTGGGCTGGGCTCACCATTGGCCCTTTATCTCGCGGCGGCGGGGGTGGGAAACCTGGGCCTGATCGATTTTGACGTGGTTGATCTCAGTAACCTGCAACGACAAGTGGCGCATGGGGAATCAACCGTTGGAACGTTGAAAGTGGATTCGGCCAAAGCTCGTATTGCCGACCTGAATTCCAGCATCAATGTCACCACCTACAATACGCGTTTATCTTCGGAAAACGTGATGGAAATTTTTGCCGACTACGACATCATCGTCGATGGCACGGACAATTTCCCCACCCGTTATCTGGCTAGCGACGCTTGCGTGTTGTTGAAGAAACCTTATATATATGGATGTATTCTGCGTTTTGAAGGTCAGGCTTCGGTGTTCGATTCCCGAGTGGGGCCGTGCTACCGTTGTTTGTATCCGGAACCACCGCCACCAGGTTTGGTGCCCAGTTGCGCCGAGGGCGGTGTGATCGGAATTCTTCCTGGCATTGTCGGACTGATTCAGGCCAACGAGGTGATCAAGCTGGTATTGGGTAAAGGCGAATCGCTGGTGGGAAGGCTTCTACTGTTCGATGCCTTATCGATGAAATTCAGGGAAATGAAATTGCGCAAGGATAAGGCTTGCCCCATCTGCGGTGATAATCCGACCATTACGGAATTGATCGACTATGAGGAGTTCTGTGGCATCATGCCTGTCGAAGAGTCGACCAACGATGCGGAAATGGAGATTGCTGTGGAGCAGGTCAAGGAAATGCTGGATGCCAGGCACGCATTCAAGTTGATTGATGTGCGCGAACCGTCCGAATATGAAATCTGCAAAATTGCACAGGCGACCCTGATTCCGCTGGGCGATATTGAGGCCAAAGACCCGGCAAAATTTAACGGCCTGAGTCCAGATGAAGAGATTGTGCTTCACTGCAAAGCAGGGGTGCGTTCGATGAAAGCGTTGAAAGCCCTGAAGGACATGGGATTCAGCAACTTAAAGAGCATGCGCGGGGGCATCAACGAGTGGTCGGAGAAAATCGACTCCTCCGTACCCCTGTACTAACCACTAGGCGCCGGTGAGCCACCGGTGGCAAATTGCAATAGCTTTCGCTGGCGAACACGAGGTATTGGCGGCTTGATGGGCCCTTGCCAGTTGCCCCTGCGGCTAGCAGCCACTAGGCGTGGGGCCAGTGTGCCGTTACTTTCTCAGGCGAGCAAAGAGTTATCTCGGCTGGATGGGCCATTGCCAGCTGCCCCTGCGGCTAGCAGTTGACAAGGTGGCGGGAGAGGTTTAAGGTTAGGTTATGGTACGGGTAACTGAGGTTATCCGTTTGAGCCAGCTATTTTTATCAGGAAATTGAAAGGGGGATTTTGTGAGTGATTTCGATGGGTCCGAGCGCATTTTTGAAAAGTTGTCCAAGGCGGTCACCGAAGCGGTCATGACTTCACCCAAAGTTAAAAAGATCGTGGCTGAAATTCAGAAAGACGACCATATCTGCCCCAAAAGTTTTATGGTATTGGTCCTTAAGATGGAAGTGTTGACCGATTCACTCGAACTGGAAGTTGAAGAGGAAACCACAGAGGAGCGGCCTGCGCCCAAGAAGCGTAAAAGTAAAAAGCCTGCACCCAAGCCGCAGTTCATCGATGGACAGGAACTTTCTAAAAAAGAAATCGACTACCAGGAATTTGCCAACAAAAAGTTCGATACCCAGGAATGGCTCAAGAAAAACGGGCTCATTTTTTAAGGCATTTTTTCCTTATCTGGTTACCGTCTTCTGTTCGACATTCTTTATGCCTAAGGCTGTCCTTTCTGAAGATTTTGATTCTGCCCGCAAAGCGATGGTCGAAGACCAGATCAAGGGCCGCGGCATCCAGGATAATGCTGTTTTGCAGGCCCTGCTCAAAGTACCCCGCCACCTGTTCGTGGAGCCCGATTTCTTAAACCGGGCCTATTCCGATTTCGCCCTTCCCATAAAAGAAAACCAGACGATTTCGCAACCTTATATCGTTGCTCTAATGACCCAGAGTGCGATGTTGAATGCGGAGGATCGCGTTTTGGAAGTCGGTACGGGGTCTGCCTATCAGGCGGCGGTGCTGGCGGAAATCGTCAAAGAGGTCTATACGATTGAGATCGTTGAGTCCCTTGCCCGCACGGCAGACAGTAAGCTGAAAAAGCTGGGTTATAAAAACGTAACGGTTCGACACGGTGATGGTTATCGAGGGTGGCAGGAGAAATCGCCTTTCGATGCGATTCTCATCACAGCGGCGGCACCTACAATTCCTCAACTTCTGGTTGACCAGTTGAAAGTCGGCGGCAGGATGGTGCTTCCCCTGGGGAAAACCGGAGGTTCGCAAGACCTGATAGTACTGACCAAGCAGGAAAACGGGAAACTGAAAGAACAATATATCACTGCCGTGGTATTTGTGCCTATGACCGGAGAGATTCGGCGATGATGCTTTTTGATGCGGATAAAGAGAGTCGGGAAACACGCCAGCCAGCGGTGGCCGGGAGGTTTTATCCTGCCCAGCGTGAGGCTCTGGTTCGGGATGTGGAATCCCACGTGGAGCGTAGCGCGAAAAAGAGTCCGGCTCTTGGCATTGTTGCTCCTCATGCCGGGTTCATGTACTCCGGGGATGTGGCGGGAGCGGTGTATTCGAGAATAGAAATTCCGGACACGGTTATTTTAATCGGCCCCAATCATACTGGCCGGGGTGAGGCGGTTGCGGTTATGACGGAGGGAGTCTGGTCCATGCCGATGGGTGATATTACTATCGACCGGGAACTGGCAAACGCATTATGCGAGGAAACGGTCATTGCGAAAAAGGACTCTTTGGCGCATCAGTTCGAACATTCTCTGGAGACCCAGTTGCCGTTTCTTCAATATTTTAAAAAAGAATTTCAAATTGTTCCTATTTGCCTCATGAAACTGAAAGTCTCAACTTGTAAAGCACTCAGTGAAGGAATTGTGCGGGCGGTCACTCGGCTGGGGCGGTCGGTTTTACTGGTTGCCAGCTCGGATATGACGCATTACGAATCGCATGATGCGGCCAGCGGCAAAGACCGAAAGGCCATCGCCTGCATGCAAAACCGGGATCCAGCCGGATTGTGGGAAACGGTGCGATCAGAAAATATCACGATGTGCGGGGTCAACCCGGTAACCGTTATGTTGCACTGCTGTGAAAGTTTGGGTGCCAAAGAAGCCGAGTTGGTCAAGTATATGACTTCGGGAGAAGTGAGCGGGGATATGGAAAGAGTCGTAGGCTACGCGGGACTGATAATCCACTAGGCGTGGGGCCAGTACTGCATTGCCCGTAAAGCGGACTGAATACTCAAGCGCAATACTTTAATGATTCCCCCTGATAAGGGGGATTGAGGGGGTTGCCTTTTACCCCTGCGGGGCACGAAAGCAAATGACGAGCATAACGCGCGACTCAACTAGCAATAGCTCTTTACTGCTAGCAACGATACTCTCGGCTTGATGAGCCATTGCCAGTTGCCTCCCCTGCTAAGGGGCTAGCGGGGGCACTGCATCAATTCGATTTCGTATTTATCTGGATCTTCAGTGAAAACGAAACGGGTTCCGTTTGAGGTTTCGATCGGCCCTTCCGTGATGGGGATTCTACTGTGTTTCAGTTTGAAGATGCAGTTGTCCAGATTTTCGACTTCAAAAGCCAGGTGCACCAGGTCTTCAGGCACTTCAACCTTTCCCGAATCGGGAAACGAGCACAACTCCAGTTCGCACTCGGTACCGGGAAAGCGAAGGAACACCAGTTTGGAACCACGAGGTGAAGTTTTTTGTTCCAGAACTTCCATGCCCAGGACATCCCTGTAAAACCGGATGGACTGCTCCATGTCGGAAACGCGAAAACGGGTGTGGAGATATTTTTTAATCATAGTTGAAAAAAATTATATACCATTTAACCTATTTAGCCTATGTCTGAAAACGGCCAAAAGCGGACACTCAGTGATGAGTCAGGTATATAATTTTAGGGCAACTACTGTATCACTTTATTGCTTCTTGATCTTCACTGGCCACATAATGGCATGTATAATCATAGTCACTGATTCGTTCCGAGATGCACACGCTTCCAGGCTGGAAAGTACAGGTGCCTTCGTCTCTATACAAAGCACAACGATAGCAAAGTATGCCAATTCTAGCTTCTGCTGCACTTGAGTCAAGAATACACCGACGTTCCAACCGAGCTTTTGGTTTTGCCTTGACCTCAACATCTTCAGATATTTCGATTGGATTTTTTAGCGCATCAGTAGCAGCCTCTTTGAATTTTTTGGCATTGTTTAGCTTTTTATTGAATTCGAGTTCGATCGCCTCATAGACGTCTTTAGGAATATTTTGTTTTTGGGCGTAAGATGCGCCAGTCAGAAAGAAAAATAGAATTAGTGAAATAGGTATAATCATATTCTTTTTTTTCATATTGCTTCTCCCTAGTCTGGTTGAGTAGTTCTAATGGCGACACTATACAACAACGCATAACGGATAATATCAAAAACCCTAATTAGGGCAGTGGTCTTATATAGAAAATAAATAGCGAAAAATCAAGTAATTTCACCTTGCCAATATTAGTATTCGGATATATTCGTATTCGCATGTTATTGAAAAATATTACAATTGTTAATTTTTTATGTTGGTTAAATTATTTTTAAGACCGGCCTGTTTGCACCCTCAAAAAATATCTCAGCTACGTACTAGAGCTTGAGTGTCAGTCTTCAAGCGAATTTGGAAAAATTGGATATTGGCTAGAAACATATTTTCAGGAAAAGTGAGCTTTAAGTTTTCTGGTGCAAGAGACTCATAGAATTTCAAATACTCAATGTCAGCTTTGGGTCGGAAGCAGAACTAAACCCGGTTAGCCTAATATTATCCGAATTGGACAACCGGGCAAAAAACAGAGAAGACCAAACGAGCCCTTGTCAGTCGACCCCACGCCTAGCAGGTTGCTGAAAAACTATTTTGTACGGAAGAAAAAGTCGCCCTGAGGCCCTCGAAGGGTGATAAACCCTTTAAATAGGGTGTATGCCATGACATAGAAGAAAAACCTCACCAAGGTTAGTTTTTCAGCATCCTGCTAGTGGTAATCAAATTGGACCACGGGTTGGTATTGATCCATTTGTTTTTTTATGATGCCGACCAGTTCTTTAAGGCGGGTCTGGGTTTCGGCCTCAAACCTCAGCACCAGTACCGGCTGGGTGTTGGAGGCACGGATCAATGCCCAGCCATTGTCAAAGTTGATCCGCACACCATCAATGTCGATGACTTCGTACTGACTCCTGAAAAACTCTGTCAACTCACGTACGATTTCAAACTTCCTGTCATCGGGACAGTCGATACGAATCTCCGGCGTGGAAGCCGTTTCAGGAAGGTCGGCGAGCATTTCAGAAACTTTTTGATTGGACTGCGCCACAATCTGCAATATCCGGCCTGCGGCAAATATCGCGTCATCGAATCCGAAATAATTGTCGGCAAAACAAACATGACCGCTCATTTCCCCACCGAGGAGTGCGCTGGTCTCTTTCATTTTATTTTTGATCAGGGAGTGGCCGGCCGGTGCCATGACCGGAACCCCGCCATGTTTTTCGATATCCTGAAACAGGTTTTGCGAACATTTGACTTCACCCACAATGGTGGCACCGGGATTTCTCGTAAGGATATCCCGCGCGAAAATGGTCAACAACTGGTCTCCCCATAAAATATTGCCGTTGTTATCCACGATGCCAATGCGGTCGGCATCCCCGTCAAACCCGATACCCAACTCCGCGTTTTCGGCGCGGACTTTTGCAATCAACCCTACCAGGTTTGCTTCCACGGTAGGATCAGGGTGGTGGTTGGGAAAGGTTCCATCCGGTTCACAAAAAATTTCTATAGGGTCCAGTCCGAGTTTTCGCAGGAGTTGTGGGCCTACAATACCGAAGCACCCGTTACCCCCATCTACTACAACTTTCACTTTTCTGGAAATATTCAGGATGGAGTATATATGTTCCATATAAGGCTCCAGAATATTTGTCTGCTCAATTTTTCCCGATCCAGTTTCAAAATCTTTGGCATCAATCAGGCTTTTCAACTCCTGAATCTTTTTGCCATACAGACTGTGTTTGCCCTGGCTGATTTTGAAGCCATTGAACTCCGGCGGATTGTGGCTACCGGTGATCATCACGCCGCCATCCGCTTCAAGGTGATGCAGGGCAAAGTAGGATACGGGTGTGGGGACCCTTCCAATATCCACAACGTCGCATCCGGTAGAGGTCAGGGCTTTGGATAAGATATCGCGGAATTCCACTGAACTGGCGCGAACATCCCATCCCACTACCAGCGATTTTCCTCCCTGGCGTTTCAAATAAGTGCCGATGGCCTGACCGATCTGCTGAACGGTTTCAGGAGTGAGGTCTTTGCCGACCACACCGCGTATGTCATATTCGCGAAAAATTTGAGGATTGATGTTAGATGTCATAGGAAATACGATTTGCTCCGTAAGTGGGTTTCTTTAATAAGATGGGAGAATACTGCGACTTTCCCTAAAACGCAAGTCGAGCGAAATTCAGGAGACGGGTTCGACCTGGTTTTCTTCTCCGGTTTTTTTTCGGATCAGAGTGCTGGTGACCTCGAAGGTTTTCCCATCTCTGAAGATGGTTAAATGAATTTCCTGTCCTGGAATGAAGGCCAGCAGTTTGCGCCGGAAAATGATCATATTAGTGATCGGCTTTTTGTCAAATCCGGTGATGATGTCATTCGTTTTCAGACCGGACTGTTCGGCGGGACTGTCTTTTTCCACGCCTTTGATAATCATTCCCACGGATTCTGGGTAGTTTAGTTCCAGGGCTTCCTCGGTAGTGATGGGTGACGCGTGGGCTCCGAACCATCCTCTTTCCGTTTTGCCGGTGATCAGTATGCCCATGACATCTTTTACGGTATTGATGGGAACGGCGAATCCGATTAATTGAGCCTTTTCAATAATGGCTGTATTGATTCCCACCACTTCGCCATGAAGATTGACGAGGGGTCCCCCGCTACTGCCGGGGTTGATGGCCGAGTCGGTTTGCAGGAAATTTGTATAGCGATCCCCAGCGTGGGGAGCTTCCCGCTCCTTGGCACTGATCAGGCCAGACGTTACGGAATGCTGGAACCCCAGCGGATTTCCCATTGCCAGCACCACCTCTCCCATTTGCAGTTCGTCCGAATCGCCGAAGGGTAGGACAGTGGGAATGAAGTCCGGCTCAATTTTAATCAGGGCGGTATCGGTCAGCCGGTCTATCCCAATGATTTTCGCGGGATATTCTTTTTTCCCTTCAGCCAGCACAACACGAATGTTAACAGCGTTGGAAATCACGTGCGCATTGGTGAGAATGTAGCCTTCCTGATTGATCAGAAAACCCGAGCCCAGGCTGAACCCTTCCGACTTGAAAGGAATAGGAACCTGAAAAGGAACGATATCGAGAATGCTGGAAACAAGAGGAATCCTTATGGGCAGGAGATCATTAGGTGCGATTCCGAATTTGACATCTCGCTCCTCAACCCGAAGGGTGTAAATATTCACCACTGCCTGTTTCACGTCTCTGGTGATACGGGAAAAGGTGTGGTTGTCCAACGGAACCGGTTCGCGGTCATCCGACGAATCACCATGAACCCAGAAAGTTTCCAGGTTAATATCCTTGAGTGCAACGGACTCAAATCGTTTGTCAAAAATAGGGGCTTCCTGACTGACCAGGACTTTGTTGGCTTGTTTTGCGGATTGCGAAACCGAGCACCCGGAAAGTATGATCAGGGAAAGGGCACCACAAATGATGGCCCTGGCTGGAAAAAATTTATATTTGTCACCTGTCATAGTTCCGTTGTCTCTATTAAAACGGGTTCCCGGTTAAACCGCCATCTACAGTAAAGTTTGTGCCCGTGATCCAAGTGGATTGCTCGGAAGCCAGGAACAGGGCTAGTCCGGTTAAGTCTTCCGGCATGCCCATTCTTTTCAGAGGGATGGTTTCCCCGGTTTGTTGCATGATTTCTTTCTTTGCCTGCTCAGGGGAAGAACTGTTCTGCGCTTCGTCTTCCCATGACTTGCTCCACACGGGTCCTGGCGAAATGGAGTTGACCAGAATTTTATCTGCCGCAAGGGTCTGGGCCAGAGACACGGTGAAATTGGAAAGCCCGGCCTTCATGGCACTGTAGTGAGGAAAAACTTCCTGCGGATTTCCCGCCGCAATGGATGAAATATTAATGATCCGGGAACAAGTGGATTGCTTTAACGAGGGAATACATAACCGGGTCAGCCGGACGGCAGACATTAGATTGATTTGAAACGAATCTTCCCAGTCCTGATCGGTCAGTTCAAAAAAGTTTGCCAGTTTTAAAATTGCCCCGACATTATTGATCAGCACGTCAACTTGTCCAAGTTGTTGCGTCACGTTTTCATGAAAGGTCTCAACTCCCTCTGCCTTGCCGAGGTCAGCAGAAACGAATAGATGTCCGGCACCTTCAATTTCGTCGGCCAAAGAGTCCAAACGATCCTGACTTCGGGCGCAGACGGCGACCTGGGCGCCTTCTTTGGCAAATGCCAGGGCCAGAGCCCTGCCGATACCATCCCCGGCTCCGGTTATAAGCACTTTTCGGTTTTTCAAATTTAAGCCCATGTTAATATGCCATTCATTTTCTTGAGATTAGACGCTTTATGGATGCCACTTTAATTCCGAAAATCACATCTTCCCCATCGCTGGTCTGGGTGGCGGCTGCGATCGGATTTTATATCATCAATATCTTTCTGGGATTGTTCATGGCATTCAGAAAGAAGACGGCGCAAAGCCTGAAAATCCACCGGCTCCTGTTTTACACCATTGTGTTTTGTCTGGGTTATTACCTGTTGATGAACCAGACCCACGATGAGAACAGCCCGTTGGATTATTTGATCTGCCTGTACTTTATCACAATCGTCCCCTACAGCAAACGCTGGGACGTACTGATCCACGCCTTCATCGGCGCAATAGGGCTGACACTTCTGCCACTACTGATTGTTCTCAGGGTATAAAAAAAATTACTGACAAATAAAATACTGGGGAAGGGAAATATCGTTAGTCGGCGATGGCGACTTTGACGGTGATGTCGCCGTAGACTTTCACGCGACATCCGAGTTTTTGGTGATCTTCGAGTTTGTGGACTTTTTCAAAGAAGGTGCGTGGGTTGACGTTTTCAAGCGGCTCAATTTCGACCACACATTTGCCGCACATGCCATGTCCCCGACAGTTCAGAAACTTGTTGAGCCCTTTATAAACCTCGGCTTCGTTATAGAGCGCGGCCTTTCTCAGGTTGGCCCCATAACCGGCTTTTAAATCAATGGTTTCGTTGGTTTCTGTGTTGATGACCTTGATCTTTGGCATGCTAAATCTAAGCTCCAACTCGGGTTTTCCAGCTTTGTAAGAGGGCTATTAATGCCCGATATCCGGGTTAATGTCAATCGAAAAACAGAATGATGAAAATCACCCCAGCCCTCCACGATGAGCCGTTAAATCGAATAATTATGGCCCATCAGAATTTTCTTTTCTTTGAGGAAGTCCTGAATTTTATGCGAGGCCTTATCTGCGTCCTGCGCTTCTTCCTCAGAGAGAACCAGGTCGGGGTCTCCGGAGGATTGTGAGCTGATTTGTATTTCTACCACCGGGTAGGGATTAGCCAATAGCCTGAGATCGGCCTGGTCATCCCGATGAAAGGCGTTGGAGGTGGAGATCACCACATGACCGGCATCAAGAAAAAGTTTTGATACTTCTCCCAACCTCCGGGCTGACTCACTTTCACCAGTGCTTTTCGGGTCATCCAGGTCGGCTCCGACACCGAGGTTGACATTTCTCCGGTCGAGCAAATAACTTTGGAAATTATTCTGGAACAGGCTGTGTTCCAGGGTTCTGGCCAGCGGACCTTTGCCGACACCCGGATCGCCAGTAATGAGAATCAGTGCCGCCCTGTGTCCGTTTCTGTATGCTCTCTCTTCGGGTTTGATTTCGCTTTTGACCCAATTGAAATCCCGGGTGCGAACTTCGTCTCTGAGTTTGTCGGTCTTGGTCGTTGGGGTGTAGGTGGTGATGATGCCGCCGCCGCAGACATCGTATCCATCAACCAGCACGAACCTTCCGGTGGTGGCAACGGACCCGAACAGGTCAAAGGCTACCGGATTCCGGGTTTTCAAAGTTAATTCGGCAACGTCATTCTTGGCGATATAATTCTGATCGGTCAGGGTCTCCAGGGTAGAGGCATCGATGGCTTTTTTAAACTCAAGCACTTCGCACTCCACTTCCTGCGTGTTTAATTTGAGGGTGAACTTCCGGCCTTTTTCCAGGTGGCGTTTGCCCATCCAGAAAACATTGGCATCGAAAGTGGTGGAGACGATAGGCAACTGGTCCATGAGGGTGCACACGTCTCCGCGTTCCACAAATATCTGCTCATCGAGAGTGAAGCCGATAGATTCTGACGAAGTGGCCAAACTGGGTTGCTCCGGCACGCTCCAGGCCTCGATGGAATTGACCACTGCCTGTTTGTTGGAGGGGGAGAAAATCACCCGGTCCCCGGTCTTTAACTTGCCCGACTCAATCCGCCCGGCAATGATGCGCCGTTCGTCAAATTTATAAACATCCTGAACCGGAAACCTGAAGGGCAGGTGATCCGGCGGGGGTTTTTTCTCGAACTGGTCGACCATGTCCAAAACAGTGGGTCCTTTGTACCAGGACATCTCGTCTTTCAATGCGGCAATGTTTACTCCGAGTTTGGCGGAAACAGGAATAAACTCTCTCGCTTCAACTCCCAACGAATTCAGGAAGGCGGTGTACTCTGATTTGATATTGTTATAAACCTTCTCGTCATAACCGACCAGGTCCATTTTGTTGATCACTACCGCAACCTGGGTGAGCCCCAGCAGTTTTAAAATATAGCCGTGTCGGCGCGATTGTTCCTGAACTCCTTCATTGGCGTCAATCAGCAGGAGGGCGGCCTCAGCATCGGCGGCACCTGTCACCATATTTTTCAGGAACTCTTTATGACCTGGCGCATCGATGATGACGTATTTGCGTTTCGGGGTGCTAAAGAAAATCTGGGAAGTGTCGATGGTGATTCCCTGCTCCTGCTCTTCTTCCAGGGCATCGAGTAAAAAAGCGAACTCGAAATCCTTGCCCTGTTGTTTGCAGATGTCGCGGACGAAGTCGAGCTTGCCATCGGGCAGACTTCCGGTGTCAGAGAGGAGGCGTCCGACCAGTGTGGATTTTCCATGATCCACATGACCGACGATGACCAGTCGCAAAAGGCGACTGGAAAGATCTGGTGCGCTACCGTTATCACCCATTTACATATATCCCCGGGCGCGAAGTTTTTGCATGGCATAGGTGTTTTCCTGATCCTGTGCCCGGCCGGAGCGCTCTGATGTGGTGGTGTTGTTTTTAAGTTCGTCGACGATCTCTTCCACTGTCGTGGCCTTGGAATCAATGGTGCCGGTACAAGGGGCGCAACCGAGTGAGCGGTAACGTTTTCCTTCCGGAGTGGCGAAATAGAGATCAATGATGGGGATGTTCTCCCTCAATATATATTCCCAGACATTCAGTTCCGTCCAGTGCAGGATAGGGTGAATGCGGATGTGCGTGTCATCGGAAAAACTGGTTTTATACTGGTCCCATAACTCGGGTGGCTGATCCTTGAAGTTCCATTCGAAATTTTTATCCCGTGGCGAGAAATAGCGTTCCTTGGCGCGGGTGCCTTCTTCATCTCTGCGGATACCCAGAATCAGTCCGGTGTAACCGTGGTCTTCCATGATGCATTGCAGGCCCTGGGTTTTTAATGCTTCACAGCAAACCAAGCGTCCTTTCTCATGATTCATTCCCTCATCCAGTGCTTTCTGGTTTTTGCCAACCACCAGGTTCAGTCCCCATTCTTTGGCGACCCGATCCCGATATTCAATCATAGCGGGAATCTTGTAGGTGGTGTCGATGTGAACCAGGGGAATAGGACAATGCCCGAAAAAGGCTTTGCGAGCGAGCCAGACCAGAATGGTGGAATCCTTTCCAATCGACCACAGCATCGCCAGGTTTTTGAAGTTTTTGTATGCTTCGCGCAGGATGAAAATGCTTTGATTTTCCAGTTCGTCTAAATGATCCATTAAAGCCGTAATTCCTTATTACTGGGTGGGGAAACAACCACTGTATCCCGAAAGTTCAATACAATCAAGGGGGATGTGGATTTTAGAGGAAATTACGGGATTGTGCAATGAGATTGATGCTTTTTTTGGCGTTTTTCAGGAAAAACACCTTTTTACCACCTGGGGAAACGGGCATTGCAGGCAATTATTCTGGTTCTGGGTGCAAAAATCCTGGTAAACCTGCATCAGCCCCTGAATTTGCTTTTCGGAGTGCAGTACCTGGAGCATTTCCTCCCGGTTGCCAAAAATATAGTGTTTCATGAAACGAAGCATTTTGTTGTCGCTGGCACTTTTACCGGATTGGAAGAGGGCGTTGAGTCCCGTTTCCAGCTCTTTGAACTTTCCCGCCCGTGCGAAGATAAGACCGATGGGCAGACCGATGTTGATGATGGTTTCCCGCGATCGCGCCGAGCCGACAAGTTGCTGAGACTCAGAAAGGGTCTTCCCATCTGGAGTGTAATGGTTTGCCCAGTAATCATCGGCGGCTACACAAAAGAAATCGTTGAAAGAAGTGAGAGTCTTTTTATCCGGAATTTTCCCACCGGCAAATGTGAGAATCTTTTGGTAGGAGCTTATAAAGTCGGCAAACATTCCAGATTTTTCGTGACGTACAATCAAATGGGCCAAAGCCGCAATTCGTCTGTAAGGGTAATTGGCCGGACGGATGGCGCGGAAGCTCCAGTCCTTTTTCGTCAGGGGGGAACCCGGAACCCGATCCCGGTAAGTCTTCCATATCGGCAGGAGTTTGCGAAAGCCGGCTTTATTTTCGTCATTCATCAATCCTGAGACACCGAAGAGCAGGGCCTGGGTGTGCAGAATTTTTTCCGCACTGCTGGTTTTTGCCGGTACCAGATTTTTTAATTCGACCAATGGCAGGGTATCGGCCAATGTCTGAAATGGCTGTTTGTTTTCGGGATAACCCATTGCCTCGGCAACACCCCGGTAAAAAGTCTGTTCGTAGCCCTCTATAATTATTGAATCGTGGAACCGCTCCATTTTTGTGAACACTCGCGCTTCACCTGCGGCGTTCAAAAGTTGAGTGAGTTTTTCTTCTGAAAGTTCTGCCAACGGTTGGTGGCACAGCCCGATATTGCAGGTGTTCAGGACCGGGTAGTTTTCAAAATCGAGTTCATTGTTGAGATCAAGAATTCCTTTAGTCAGGTAATCCTTGATTTCAAACTGGAAGGGCAGGTCTTGTCGTTTGCCCCGAGGTTCTTTGCCCCGGCCCTGCCACATATAGACATGCAGGATAACGTTGTCGAAGTCCGGGTTGCCGGAATGCCCGTGCGCATTCCAATCGCCGGAGTAGACATGCAGTTCGACATCGCCTTCATAAACTTTTCCGTTTACCTTGATGCTTGCGCTGGTGAAGTCTGGCCCCTTGCCGAAATTCCAGTGTCCGGGATAAATGATTTCCAGTTTTTGGTCGTCACGGGTCTTGAGAGAAGGTGTGCAAAACAGTTGGTCGTTCCAGATACAGCGTATGACTTTTTCCGGCAGGCGGATGGTGTGGTCTTCTTCGCGAACTTCCAGTTGGTTGTAAATGTCGGTGAATTTCAGGTAGGCGTCTGAAAAGGTCGTGGTCATTTCAATTTCCACTCGGTGCCGTTCGGAGTGTCTTCGATGAGGATTCCCATAGCGGTCAGTTCATCCCGGCATCGGTCCGCTTCTGCCCAGTTTTTAGACTGGCGTGCTGATTTGCGACCGGCGATCAACTCCTCGATTTTGCCGACATCCAGATTCTTGTCAGTGTTTTTAATTTCGAAGAGCTCCTTTTCAAATTCCTCTGGAGTGAGGAAAAACAGTCCAAGAATTTGTCCCGCCCTTTCCCATGCTGTTGTCGCGATTGCGAGTTCTTCCAGAGAAGACTCGCCCTTGCCTGAGACTGCTGTGTTGAGGTTGCGCAGTTCCTCATTCATATGGGCCATTGCCACTGCCGTGTTCAGGTCATCGTTCATGGCAGTTTCAAACTTTTGTGTCAGGGGGTGGCGTGCCACCTTCTCTGAAAAATCGGAGAGGGTTGTTAAATCTATGCTCTTGGTTTTTTCGCGTGCACCTGCCAGTCCTTCATAAAATCGGGAAAGCACTTTGGTGGCGTCTTCCAGATTTTTTTCAGAAAAGTCGATCGGACTGCGGTAATGACTGCTGATGAGAAACAGCCGCAAAACTTCCGGGTGATATTTTTTATACACTTCCCGCATGGTGAAAAAGTTGCCGAGAGACTTGGACATCTTTTCCTTGTCGATGTTTACGAATCCGTTATGCACCCAGTAGCGGACAGGTTGTTTGCCGGTGCACCCGCAGGACTGTGCGATTTCATTTTCGTGATGCGGAAAGACCAGATCCTTACCGCCGCCGTGGATGTCGAAAGTGTCGCCGAGGTATTTTTTGCTCATAGCCGAGCACTCAATATGCCAGCCTGGTCGGCCTGGTCCCCATGGACTGTCCCACGACGGTTCACCGGGCTTGCTCTTTTTCCATAAGGCAAAGTCCAGGGGATCACGTTTGGTTTCGTTGACCTCGACACGGGCTCCCGATTGCAGGTCATCAATGTTTTTGCCGGAAAGACAGCCGTAGTCCTTGAACGATTTGATTGAGTAAAAAACATCGCCCTCTGATTCGTAGGCTTTGTCCTGATCGACCAGGGACTGGATCATGTCGAGCATTTCGGGGATGTGGTCGGTGGCTTTTGGTTCTTCAGTGGGTGTGGCGATATTGAGTTGGCCCATGTCCTCATAAAACGCCGCGATGTATTTGCGGTTGACCTCTTGCCAGTCGATGTCTTCCTCATTGGCGCGGTTGATGATCTTGTCGTCGATATCGGTGAAGTTGCGCACGAAGTTAACATCGTAACCGAGGTACTGGAAATAACGGTAAAAAGTGTCGAAGACGATGGCGGCGCGGGCGTGCCCGACATGGCAATAGTCGTAGACGGTGACTCCGCATACATACATGCCGATCTGCTTTTCTTTCAGGGGAACGAATTCTTCTTTTTTTCGGGTCAGGGTGTTGAAGATTTGTAGGTTCATGAGGCCAATATAACAGCGGCGAGCCGTTGGGGGCAACAGGTTAATCCTTCCACCCACGTCATCATGAGCTACTTGACTGTCATCATGAGCTACTTGACTGTCATCCTGAGCTACTGGCCTGTCATCCTGAGCTACTGGCCTGTCATCCTGAGCTACTGGCCTGTCATCCTGAGCTACTGGCCTGTCATCCTGAGCTACTGGCCTGTCATCCTGGGCTACTTAACTGTCATCCTGAGGCACTCGAAGGATGGAGCACGTAAAAAACCCCTACCGCATTGCCTGAATCATGTTTAACATTCATTCATGAGCAATTATTTTATCTACATACTTCAGTGCCGGGACAATAGTTACTACACCGGAGTGACCCGAAATATTGAAAAAAGGCTCTATGAACATCAAGAGGGGCTGATCAAAAATAGTTACACGCACTCACGCAGACCCGTAAAACTGATTTATACCGAAGACTTCAGCAAACCTCTGGATGCTATTGAACGGGAGAAACAGATTAAGGGTTGGTCGCGGAAGAAAAAGGAGGCATTGGTATCAGGAGACTTTTCAAACCTGGAAAAGCTATCAAAAAGAAAGAAGCAGTAACCTCACCTTTTTCCCTGTCTACCCTTCGACCCTTCGTGCTTCGAGTACCTCAGCATGACTCAGGGTGACGGATCATTCGGTCAAAATAACTTCCGCGTCGACCCTTCGTGCTTCGAGTACCTCAGCATGACTCAGGGTGACACTGCGGAGGCACTCGAAGGATGGAGCACATTGGCCCCGCGCCTACTTGCTCGCAGGAGCGGGTTTGAGGCGAATCTCAAGTTCCTTAACATTCAGGCGCAGTTGTGAGACGGCGAACTTGGCCTGACTGGTGAGGGAAGTCTCGGTGATTTCTACTCCGGATTTGCCATATCCGGAAATCTCTTTACGGATTTTATCCATTTTCTGTTCCAGCAGGATACTGCGTTTGGAACTGAAGCTTTTGGCGATCGCGCCTTTCAGGCCTTCTCCAGCGTAATGCTTGGTGACGGCCATCAACATGCGTTTGCGGGAAATAAATTTCTTGCCGTTTTTCCAGTCTTCAATAGCCTGGAACATTTCCCTTTCGATGTTGTCCACGATAGCGTTGTAGTCGGTCGGATCGACCATGTCATGGATTTCTCCTGGAATCGAAGCGGACTTGATATTGAAATCGAAAGTCTGGTCAACACCTGTCAGGTCGGCGTTCCTGAGGTTGGCATCCACTTCTTCCGGGGCCAGCATCGGGTTCCAGACCTGCATGATGTAGTTATCGCTTTTGATATTTTCAAACTGGTAGTTCCCATCGGCACTGATCCTGGTGTAATAACCATTGGGGACCACAAAGAGGGTTCCGATCATGTCTTTATGCATATTGCATCGGAGCACCACGGGCCCGGCCTGGTTGAACTCAACGGTTTTGTAAGAGCCTGATGCCATGGCCCCCAGGTTGAACTGGTTGCTGAGTGACTTGGAAAAAATATTGTGTACCTCACGGTCGTTATTGGAAAACGTAACGCTCGACCCCACCTGTATCACCGAATGCTTGGGGCTGAAATTCAAGTTGTCCTGACGTATGGTCAGGGTCTGGGTTTTTTGGCTGGAAACTTTCAGCTTGTTCTTGGTTTCCAGAAATACCAGTGTATTGACGTCCGCCTTGTTACCATTGATTTTGATACTGCCTTTTAAGGTGGTGGTGTTTTTAACCTTCTTGGACCCTTCATCCATTTTGTGGTCGGAGTCGGAGCCTTCAGACTTTTTATCGTCACTGACTTTTTTAGTCTCAGGAGGTGTTTCCACTTTTGCCTGCTGAACCGGTTCCTGGGTTTTGGCGGCGTCTTTCTTGATCGGTTTTTCAGCCGCAGGGTCATAAAGTCCTAACGCTGTCAGCATCTGGATGACGAAGGGTTTTTCGAATTGTTTGTCCAGCTCTATGGCTTTGAGGAAATGCGGCGCGGCGCTATCAAATTTTTTCTGGATACTCAATACAATACCCAGATCGAAATGTGCCTGGGCAAAAGCCGGGTTGATTTCCAGGGCTTTCTTGTAGGCAGATTTCTCCTCTTCGTACTTTTTCTGACGACCATAGGATTTCCCGAGCATGTTGTAGGCGATAAAGTGTTTGGGAGAAAGTGCTATGGTTTTTTCAAACAGATGACCCGCTTCTTTAGGGTGATCGGCTTCCATCTCGGACATGCCCCAGTTAAAAGTGATCTCTGCATCATCGGGTGAAAGTTCATGTGCCCGGGCGAAATGTTTGTTGGCTCCGACAAACTTTTTGGCCATGCGGAGAGCGGCACCCCAGATGGAAAATAATTCCGGTGAATAGGGACTGATTTTGGAGGCTTTTTCAAATTCCATGTCGCCGGCGTTGTACTTGCCTTCTTCGGTCAACAGCATACCTTTCTGGATATGCTCCAGTGTCTCTCTGGGCAGTTGCGATTGTGGCGGCTGCATGGTCGTGGCGGTTTTAATCAGATTTCCCGTATCCAGATCGCTGGGAAGCGTGAATTCCGATTTTTCCGGTTCTGCCTTTTCAGGTTCGGCATTTTCCCGTGCCGTATTTTCACGTTCCACTTTGGCTTCCTGGAACTTGTTATAAGGTTCGAGATTGCTTTCAGGTGTGGAATAGTGCATCAAGGCCCACAGGCCAACGGCCAACACGCCCAGCCAGGAAAACATTACGAGAGAGCGTTTCAGGGGACTGCTGGCGGGGGACTCAATATTTTTGTTTTTCGAACTCATAGTTTTCCTTGCTTAGGGTGAACCCGTTGTTAATAAGACCGATCTCTAAAGATCGCCGGGAATTGATTTTTATTCCTTTATATACAGGCTTTCCTTCATTATTTGAAGGTGCCCCTAATAATCAGGTTGAATTATTTCGAGTAATACGATTAAATCATAGCCTCAAACCGCCTGTCAACCGGGTATGCCTTGCGAAAAGAGCCAAACGGCCATTTCTTCGCCATATGGGTGCCATCAGGCGGGTTTTCCATCGCACTCGAACTCTTGGATTCAAATGAACTCCACTGCTGAAAAGAAAATATTAGAATCGGACCTGATGGCTTATTTAAAGGGGAAGTCAGGATACCTTCCCTGCCAGTTGATTGAACAGGTGCATAGTCAGGGGATGATCCATTCCCAGGAGCCGATCACTGCTTCCCAGATTCAGCCTGTGAGTTTGGATTTGCGTCTGGGACCGAAGGCTTACCGGATTCAATGCAGTTTCCTGCCGGAAAATGAACCGGTAGAAACGAAGCTCAAGGAGATCAGTCTTTACGAGTTTGATATTACGGGTGGCGGGATATTGGAAAAAAACGCCATTTATCTGATTCCCCTGATGGAAGAACTGTCTCTGCCTCCTTCCCTATATGGTCTGGCGAACCCAAAAAGTTCGACTGGCAGGCTGGATATGTTCACTCGCGTCATTGTGGATAATGGGCATCGGTTTGATGAGGTCCCGCGCGGCTATAGGGGTAAGTTGTATCTGGAAATCATTCCCCGCTCCTTTCCAGTAAAGGTCCACACGGGGTTGTCCTTGAACCAGTTGCGGCTCGCGCATGTCACGTCCCACACGCTGGGGAAACAGGGATTGGAATTGAAATATAAAAATAATCCGATTCTTTTTGATCGGAGTGGATTTGCCATCCCCTTCGATCAGGTTAAGGTGGAAAGTGGGGTTTATGTCAGCCTGGATATTGCAGGGGACCAGCCGGAATCGATCATTGCTTATAAGGCCAAGACCAACTCAACCGTTATTGATCTGTCCAAAATCAAACATTACAGGGCGGATGAATTCTGGGAACCGATTTATCGCAACAAAAAGAATCGGTTGATTCTGGAGCCGGAAAGTTTTTATATAATGATGTCGAAGGAAAAAGTATGCATCTGGCCCGACTGGCTGGCGGAAATGATTGCTTATGAGCCCAATAGTGGCGAACTTCGCACTCACTATGCGGGTTTTTTCGATTCCGGCTTCGGCTGGAACGGAACCGATGACCTCATAAACCAGGGTACCCGGGCGGTGATGGAAGTTCGCCCCCACGATGTGCCTTTTATGGTGGAAGACGGGCAGACCTTCTGCCGCCTGAAATTTGAAAAAGTGGTGGAACGGCCTGAAAAGGTGTATGGTTTGGCCTTAAATTCTAATTACCACTCTCAGGGTCTGGCACTTAGCAAATACTTCGATCCCGACCACTAACCGGCCAGCGGCCGGTGGCAACTGGCAATAGCTTGCTCAGGTGAGCAAAGAGTTGTCTCGGCTTGATGAGTAGATAACCCATAGCATTGAAACAGACATGGAACGAGAAGAATTAAAATCGGTTGTTGAGAATGTTCTTTTGGCGGCAGATCAGCCGATCAATGCCAGTGAACTTTCCAAAATTTTCATTGATGGAACGGATAAAGACCAACTGCAATCCATTCTTGATGAATTGAGAGAAGAATATAGCTCGCGCAATTTGCAGATCATGGAGGTGGCGGATGGCTACCAGCTCTGCACCCGGCATGAATACAATGACTGGATCCGGAAGTACCTGAAGCTCGACCGCTCATCCCGGTTATCTCAACCCAGTCTGGACACTTTGTCGATCATTGCCTATAAACAACCGCTTACCCGCCAGGAGGTGGATGACATACGAGGGGTGGACTCAAGCGGAGTGCTCAAGACCCTTTTAGAGAAAAAGGTGATCGGTCCCGCAGGTCGGAAAAAAGTACCGGGTCGGCCCATCATGTATCGGACAACGCAAAAATTCCTGGAGTATTTTGGTCTTAAGGATTTGAGCGATTTACCCACTCTGGAAGATTTGCGGGAAGAGATGGAAGGAGAAGACCCTCCGTTGCAAACTCAAATCGAATTCTCCGCCTCGGAAGCTTCTGAGCCTCTCACCGAAAACAAGGAAGATCACGATTAACTCCACTGGGTGATACTCAGGTTTCATGCCCCGAAGAAATAAAAAAACAAATCCCCCCAACCACTTGCCGTGGAGGCGGTTGGCAAGGGCTCGTTGGGCCGAGTAAACGTTTGCTTGCAAAAAAAGACATTGTAACTTGCCAGCGGAGGTTCTCCGTCCCTTCGTGGAAGGGGGGGCTTCAATGGACCCTTTTTTTTCAAAGAGGGGCTGGGGTGATTTAAAATCTCTATTTTTTCCACTATTGCCATGAAAACTCGTTTACAAAAAATTATTGCTGATGCTGGTCTCGCTTCCCGCCGGGAAGCGGAAAGATGGATTGAGGAGGGTAAGGTTCGTGTGAACGACCAGGTTGTCACCCAGTTGGGTTCTCTGGCTGACCCGGCCAAGGACCGCATTCAGGTTAATGGAAAACCGATACCCCGCCATCAGGAACCGGCCTATCTCATTCTAAATAAGCCTACCTCTTGTTTGACCACTACGAACGATGACAAACGGGGACGAACAACCGTTATGGAATTTGTCCGGGTGGTGCAGACCCGGGTCTTTCCTGTGGGTCGTCTGGATTACAACACCCAGGGGTTACTGTTGTTTACCAATGATGGTGCTCTCTCAAAGAAACTGTTGGACCCCCGGTATGGTGTGAAGCGGACCTATAAGGTCAAGGTGTCGGGAGTCCCGAACGAAAAAACCCTGAAAAGGCTGGCGCGGGGAGTGCACCTTGAGGACAGTCAGTTTAAACCGATAGAGGCCAAGGTGCAAAGGGCCAGCGGCAAAAACTGTTTTCTTATTTTGACTCTGACGGAAGGAAAAAACCGTCACATCAAAAGAGTGTGTGAACATATCGGGCACCCGGTGATTAAACTGCAACGCACCCATTTTGGAGGATTGAATCTGACAGGGCTTCCCCTGGGGGCTTGCCGGTTTCTCAGCCCCAAAGAAATTAAAGCGCTTAAGCAACTTGTGGCAAAAGAACCCGCCCCCATTAAGGTGCGAAGAAAGAAACGGGCAGGAAAATGATTTTATTGAGATATTTTCCGGCTCTTTTGGCGGGTTTCTGTTTTTTTATTTCTTTTTACAACACCGAAGTGTTTGCGCAACAAAAGATGCGTGATGTTTATGAGGGTTTCGCAACCGTTCAGGTGAAAGATGATAATTATGTGATCGCCCGGAAAAAAGCCGTGAAGCAGGCTTTGAAGAATGGGCTGGAAGCGGCGTTGGAAGAAATGTTGGGAGGCGAGGAGTTTGAAGCGAGCCAGAGAGACCTGCGTAAAATTTTGCGACGCTCCTCGCATTATGTAAGAAGCTATCACTTTTTGGAAGCTTATGATGACCTGATAAATAAAACCAGTGATGTGAAACTGGAAATGCGTTTTTTCTCCTCCGCAGTGAATCAGGCTCTGGCAGGCATTGGAGTGATCGCCGGGCCGGTCAGTGAAAATAAAGTGGTTCTTCTGGTCAATGAGAAAAGTTTTACTACCGCTCCGGTTGCCTCCTTTTGGGACATCGTTCCCATTTCGGAGACCCAGTTGACCAGCAACCTGATTGAAGGCGGAATAGAAGTGGTGGGCCGGGAAGAACTGCGGGAAATGATTTCTGAAAAAACCGTCCTCAACGCGATCAAAGGAAATCTGGGTTCTGCCCGGAAGATAGGGTTGAAAGCAGGCGCCGATATCGTTATCGTGGGAACGGCTGTATCTAACTTGCGCGGGGAAAACTCCAAGGAGGAGATCAAAACCGTTCAAGCCAATATCAATGTCAAGGTGGTATCGACTCTGGAATCTTCGTTGATCGCGGCGAAGACAGAATTTTCCACCATTAAACATGAGAATGCTTTGCAGGCGGAACTGGAAGCGTTTGACAGTGCCAGCGAAAAGCTTGCTGATTTTATTGCGCCATCGTTCCATCGGTATTGGGAGAAGGGGGTGGAGGCACCTGTGAAGAAGGCCCCTGAAGCTCCTCCGTTGTCTATGTCGGATATGTGAGCATGAAGGAAAATAATAAAAATCTGTTTTTCATTTCTTTTGCTGTGATTCTGGGAGTCTGCGTTGCGCTTTATTTTTCCCGGCGCGTGGTGGCTCCCTTTTTTATTGCGTTTGCGCTGGCTTACCTGTTGGACCCTTTGGTAGATCGGCTGGTTTCTCTTAAACTTTCAAGAACCCTGTCCGTTTTGTTTTTGATGTTGGCTTTCTTCCTTCTTGCGCTGGGGTCGGTAGTATTGTTGGTCCCGATTTTGAGTATGCAGGCGGAAAACCTCGCAAAAAATATTCCTACCTATGTTGGGATATTTCAGGAGTGGATTCGTCCGATGCTGGATATGATCAGTGGATTGGATTCGGCGAAGGTTGAAGAGTTTCTCAACGAAGGGCTGTCACGTTTTGGGGAATTGCCGATGAAAGTCCTGCAGTTTTCCAGCAAGTTTATATGGGGGTCTATTTCCAACTTGTTCAATATTGTTTTGATGGTTGCCAACATGGTCATCATTCCGGTTGCGATGTTTTATTTGCTGCGCGACTTTGACTCGATCAACAAAAAACTGTTAGGGCTGGTGCCGACCCGGTTTCAGGAAAAAACCAAAGATATTATTCAGGAGATTGATCAGATTCTCTCACGGTTTGTACGTGGACAGCTGATGGTCGCCGGTTTGATGGGCGTCATGTATTCGGCAGGTTTATTTTTATGCGACACTCCGATGAGCCTGTCGCTTGGAATGATGGCCGGGCTGGTCAACCTGGTTCCCTATCTGGGATTGATTCTGGGTCTGGTGCCTGCTGCGATCATGACTTATATTCACACTCAGGATTGGTTGCCGGTGCTGGGTGTCGCGGGGGTCTTCGCATTCGTCCAGGCCATAGAAGGAATGGTCATCACACCACGGGTGGTGGGCGATAATATCGGGCTTCATCCAGTAGCTGTGATTTTTGCCGTTTTGCTGGGTGGGGAACTGTTTGGCATTACCGGTATGATCCTCGGTGTTCCCGGAGTCGCTGTCCTCAATGTCCTCTTATCACGCGGTATTTCGCAATATAAAGCTTCTTCGCTTTACCACTAGGCGTGGGGCCAATGTGCAATAATTTTCGCAGGCGAGCAACATAACTGCTGATTTGCAACCCCCCTTAATCCCCCTTATCAGGGGGAATTATTAAAGTATCGCGCTTGAGTATTCTGTCCGCTTGACGGGCGATGCAGTACTGGCCCCACGCCCAGTGGTAACTCATTGATTTTCTTCCTCTTTTCGCTTGACCTCCTGTAACATATTGATTATATTGATCTCCAATAGCGGAAATCTGTGTTCCGCTAACCATCTTCCCCTGTGAGGGGGCCACGCCTATTGGAGAATTCATCATGAACCGTGTTACCACCCGTCCCCTATCCATAACAAGATTGTTCAGCGCCATTCAAGGCAACCTTGAGCAGCGTGCTTACAGTCCGCAAACCATCAAAGCCTATCTTGGGCAGTTGCGGCATTTTGTGCGGGACAAAGACCTGACCAATCCGCAAAACGTTTCGAGTGACGATATCAGAACTTATCTGGAGGGCCTTGTTGAGGAAGGAAAATCAAGGTCAACAGTGGACCAGTCCTACAACGCCCTCAGTTATTTTTATATGGCTGTTTATAATCATGAACTGCTTCTGGAAGGATTCAAGCGGCCTCGCAAGAAGAAGCTAAAACCCGTGGTGCTGACGGTCAGTGAAGTGCGCCAAATAGCTGTCTCGGCAGAGAACCTGAAACACCGATTGATGATAGAGCTGGCCTACACGGCGGGTTTGCGTGTTTCTGAACTGGTGGCGGTTAAGGTTCAGCATATGAACCTCAATAAATTGATGCTGTTTGTTCCGGGACTGGGCAAGCTGAGTGCACGCACGACTATTTTTTCCGGTGGTCTTAAAGACGCTCTGCAAAGGCAGGTTGGCAATAAGAAACCGGGTGATTATTTATTTCCCAGCGAGCGCGGGGGGTCACTGACAACTCGCAGTGTTACTAAATTTTTTAAAGCCGCGTTGACCACCTCTGGCGTGGAAAAGCAGGTCACTCCACATTCACTTCGCCAGTCGTTCACCGCGTTCATGCTGGCTAAAGGAACCGACCGCTTTGCAGTACAAACCTTATTGGGCCGAAGAGCTCTCTAACCACTAGGCGTGGGGCCAGTACTGCATTGCCCGTCAAGCAAACAACACCATCAAGCGCAATACTTTTATATCCCCTCCTTTCATAGGGAGGGGCTTGGGGAGGGTTGGCTGATTTCTGCTTTTCGCCACTTTGTGCCCCGCAGGGGCAAACGGCAATAACTTTTGCTGGCGAGCAAAGAGTTGTCTCGACTCAATTTAGCCTTTGCCATATTCCCTCTCACGGGAGTGAGTCGTATTTCATGTTGCGGCGTTGGGGGGTGAAGCCGCTGTCGGAGATGAGCCGCCTGATTTCTTCTTCGTCCATGCAATAGACAGTTCCTGCGGCGGCGACCACGTTTTCTTCCATCATCGTACTGCCCATATCGTTGGCCCCGTAATAAAGCGATACCTGCCCGATTTTTGGTCCCTGGGTCACCCATGAGGATTGCAGGTTATCGAAGTTGTCGAGAAATATTCGGCTGATGGCAAGGGTTTTGAGATATTCGAACCCTGTCACGGCGGTTTTTATTCCGCTGTCACCTTGCAGTTGTGTGTTTCCCGGCTGGAATCCCCAGGCGATGAATGCGGTGAAGCCCTGGGTTTTATCCTGTAATTTTCTCAGCCGTTCAAGATGCTCAATGCGTTCTTCGAGGGTCTCGACATGGCCGAACATCATGGTCGCGGTGGTGGGGATGCCCATGCCGTGTGCCTGCTCCATGACTTCCAACCATTCATCTGTCATGCATTTTTTCGGGCTGATGATTTTGCGTACCCGGTCAACGAGAATCTCTGCCCCGCCGCCTGGTATGGAATCCAGTCCCGCCTGTTTCAGCCGTGTGAGAGTTTCATCCAATGAGAGTTTGGATATCCGACTGGTATGAATGATTTCAGCGGGAGACAGGGCGTGCAGATGAATGTCGAAACGTTGTTTGATTTTTTGGAACAGGTCCTCAAAATAATCGATCTTCAAATTCTGGTGATGTCCACCTTGCAGGAGAATCTGGTTGCCTCCGGCTGATATCGTTGCCTCAATTTTTTGCGCGATCGTTTCAAAGGGCAGGACATAGGAGTCGGTGTCCGGCTCCTTGCGGTAGAACGCGCAGAAAGAACAATCGGTCACGCAGACATTGGTGTAATTGATATTACGGTCCACGATATAGGTGATGGTTTTATCCGCTCTTTTTTTTCGGGCCAACCGGGAGGCGACATTTCCGAGAAGCAGGATATCTGTTGTGGCAAACAGTTCCAGTGCTTCATCCTGTGAGATTCTGTGGCCGGCAAGAGCTTTTTCGAGAATGGGTTCAATCATGATGAGCTGGAATTGTCGTAATGAATTTCAAGATGATTGTCATCGGGGTCGTTAAAATAAATGGACTCACCATCTCCACGTTTTACGGGGCCGTTATCTATTTTTACATTTTTTGTTTGAAGTTCTTTTACGATATTATCAAAGTCAGCGGCACTGGCTTCGAAGGCAAGGTGCAAGTATCCGTCTTCGCTGAGAAGGTTCATCGCCGCTTTGACTTCCAGATCCGGGGCCTCAAAAAGGGCGATGGCGGCGTTGCCGGTATCCAGCATGATGTGCCGCAGTCCTGTGGAAAACCGATGGGTGACGCTGAATCCGAGTATGTCCGTATAAAAACGCTCAGCGCGGTCCAAGTCTGTCACATTTAGTGCGATGTGATGAATGCCTTTAAGTTTCATGAAGGGTATGGCAGACCTATAAAGTGCCGGGTCCGGCACCTATAGGAAGCGAGGTCCCATCTGTATCGAGATCGCCCATTTCTTCTTCTTTAGTAATTATGAAAATATGGTAACCAAATTTGCTCTTGATGGGTCCCTGGACCTCACCGACCGGAGCTTGCATGGCCGCTTTTTCCAGTTCGGGAGCGGAGGTGTTATGTTCGAGAAACCCGAGGTCACCGCTTTTATGGCGGGACCCGCAGGCACTGTATTTTTTTGCCATTTTGGCAAACACTTTGAACAGCATCTCGCGGTCCTTATACTCATCCTCTCTGAGGTGATCGAGAAGCACATTGGCAAGTTCTTCAGTGCTCAGAACAATGTGGCTGACTCGAATGGATCGTATTGACATATCAGCATCCCTTATGGACGTTGGTGAACAGGTCTGTTTATTGAACGCACATTATACCTCCTACCTGTAATGGGTACAACCACTAGAAGTCGGCGAGCCCCTTAGCAGGGGAGGCAGATAGCAAAGGCTTGCCAGGCCGAGAGTACTGTTGCTGGCAATAAAAAGCTATTGCCAGTCGGCCTCACGCCTAGCGCCCACTCCCGTGGGAGGGAACTGGGCAAGAGCTTTATTGAGCCGAGACACCTATTGCTTGCTAAAAAAGCGACGGCACACTGGCTCCACGCCTAGTGGTTTTCGATAGCATCCAGGAGGGACGATACGGTGTATTGGTCTGGCATGATATCTACATTCAAGCCGGCATCCTGGGCGGTTTTTGCAGTGATGGGACCGATGCAGGCGATTTTTGTTTTTTTGATTTCGGGGAGGAGTTTTTTTCCTGTTAAGGTCAAAAAGTTTGTGACGGTGGAGGAGGAGGTAAAGGTGATGACATCAATGCTCCCTTCTTTGAGTCTCTTTTCCAGGGCATCCACAGATGGGGAAGGCAGGATGGTCTGGTAA
>Ga0233435_1001055_pt1 | contig 28466 bp, 27 predicted proteins | sample SI_122_August201_3_FD_182735 | JGI IMG/M metagenome (GOLD analysis project Ga0233435, IMG submission 182735) | Seawater microbial communities from Saanich Inlet, British Columbia, Canada - SI_122_August2016_135_MG | ecosystem: Environmental > Aquatic > Marine > Inlet | place: Canada: British...
TTGGTCATTAGCAATTGATCAAGATAGTGGCTATATCCTTAGAAGCTTCAAGCGGAATCTATCTACTAACCCCTCTCTCACACCTGCATCGATTAACCATATTTTAAAAGCTCTTCAAAAGCAAGCTGACCTGAATCAAATTGGAGAACTATCAGGTCACTCATTTAGAGTTGGCGCTGCACTTGATCTACTAGACAAAAATATCCCGCTTGAGAAAATTATGCTCAGAGGTGGCTGGAAGTCAGAAACTAGCGCAATGAGATACCTTCAGAGTTGGAGTGATCAAAGTTGGACGTTGATTTAAGCTACTTCTCAATTGCCAGAAAATTGTTTTAAATATAATCGCCATACTGCCAAAAAAGAACGCCCACTCACTTAGTTACGATACAGGGTGTTCAAAAATGGAACTTGTGTTAACATAATTTTAACTGTTCAATATTTTTTTAACTGCCTTAACCACATCATCAGTCGAAGTGTAATAAGCTTTTTCAAGAACTCTTGAAGTTGGTGCAGGTGCATCAGGCAAAGCAACCCTTACCGGTGGATTGCTTAAACAATTTACAGGCAGTTGTTCAACCACCTTAGCAATAATCTCAGCAGAGAAGCCTCCCGAAATCCAGCCAGAATCAACTACCAATAAATTCTTTGTCTTTTTGACAGACTCTATAATCTCTTCAGCATGGAAAGGGTTTAACACTCTCACATCTATCACTTCCGCTGATATATTCTCACATTTCAACAACTTTTCCGCCTCTCTCGCGAGCAATGACGCATGACCAGATGCAACAATAGTAACATCGCTACCAATAACACTAACTTCAGGTCTTTGGGTGGCTAAATCAAGTTCTATTACAGGAGGTAATTCATCTTCTTGATCATATAGCCATCTATCATCAATGTACATAACAGGATCATTGCACAATACCGATGCAATTAGTAAATCTCGTGCATCAGCCACAGTAGTAGGCATTACTACTCTCAATCCCGGCACATGTGCAAACCATGCATGCAAAGCCTGAGAATGTTGTGCACCTTGCTCTCCACCACGATTAATAATGCTACGAATCGTTACACCAGGGTGAGCCTGACCACCTAACATATGTGACCATTTAGCAGCCTGGTTAACTACAGCATCCATTGCATAAAGCATGAAATCCATACGAGGGTGAACCACAATAGGCTTCATGCCAGCCAGTGACGCACCTACTGCCGCACCTGTACAGGCCGACTCTGATACTGGCGTATCAATAACACGCTCAATACCAAACTTTTTATCCAAATCAGTCATAGAATTTCCCACATACCAAGGACTCCATAAGCCCTGACCGATTACAAACACCTCTGGGTAATTTTCTAATAGATATTCAAACGCTGCTAATATAGCTGTGCCATAATTATGTTTATGAGTTTTCATTTACTTATGCCTATGAATATACATATTTTAAAGTCGCATCAGCTGAAGGATAAGGATCATTCATTGCCATTTTCCAAGCAATCTGTATTTCTTTATCAATTTTATTGTCTAGTTCTAATTCCTGCTCTTCGGTCCAAATTTTAGACTTAATCATTGATTTAGATAGGCGTGCAATAGGATCTCTAGCTTTCCAATTCTCAATATCATCAAGTGCCCTATCAACACCCACATCAACATCATCACGCCAATCGACATGGCCATACCATCGGTAAGTTACCAGTTCTATAAATCCAGGCCCTTTACCGGCACGCATATCATCAATCAACTCTTTAGATGCTTTAGTCACCGCAGCCACATCATTTCCATCTACCAGTTTATAAGGAATATCATTAGCTATAGCAAATCTTGAAATCATATCACTTGGCTGCCTTAATGAAATATGCATATGACTTGCAAATAGATTATTTTCAATGACGAATAACATTGGTGCTTTTTGAATCTTCGCTAAATTAAAAGATTCATGAACAACACCTTCCTCAACCGCTCCATCTCCAATATATGCCACTCCTATATCATCTGTTCTTTGTAGTTTAGCAGCCATTGCCGCTCCTACCGCCAAGGATACTGTGCCAGCAACAATAGGCACTGAGCCATAAAATCCATTTGGCTGATCATATAGATGCATAGACCCCCCCATACCCTTTGAAAATCCTGTTTTCTTCCCTAACACCTCGGCAAATAATCGATAAAAATCAGGATTTAATGCTAGTAAATGAGAGTGTGAACGATGACCACCAAATACACGATCAGTCTTTTTAAGGTTTTGAGAAATACCAACAGCAATCGCTTCTTGGCCAGCACCAAGATGAACTGGGCCGCCAATTAGGCCATTTTTTCTACCCCATGCCAATTTCTGCTCAGTTTTTCTAATTAACAGCATCAAGCCCAACATATTTATCAAAGGATTAACATCCTGATTAATTGATATTAAACCGTGGTATTTTTCTGGGTTAGACAACCCTTTTAAGTCATTTTTCATTTTTTACAAATATCATTATAAGTTAAACTGTTCTTTTACTTTATCAATTATTGCAATACTATCTATTTGATATCTAGATCTTAAATATTGCTGACTCCCCACAATTGATGAATATTCATTGTTCAAGCCAATCCTTAAGAATTTCTTGGGAATTACTCCGTAATCCATGCAAATTTCAGAAACTGCAGAACCTAAACCGCCATCTATATTGTGTTCTTCAACTGTAACTATACCGCCAGTATTAGTTGCAGCATCAATAATCTCATCTTTATCAATAGGCTTAATAGTATGCATTCCAACAACCCTTGCATTAATACCTAATTTTTTTAATTCAACTGAAGCAATATTGACATCATTTAAAATTCCACCGATTGCAACTAGAGTTATGTCATTTCCTTCTTTATACCTCCTAGCTTTACCAATAATAAAAGGACTTTCAATGGGGCTTTCTTCTGCGTTAGTTTTATCTAGCCTTAGATAAGCCACCCCTCCTTTTTGAATCATTGCTTTAATTGCTTCACCAGCCTCATTAGCAGTACATGGAGCTACAACTGATATATTAGGTAGCGCTCTTAGAATTGCCAAATCTTCTGTTGCATGATGCGACATCCCTAAAGAGCCATAACTAAACCCGCCACCTGAAGCGACAATAGTAATATTAGCATCATGGTAACACGCATCATTACGAATCTGCTCCAAGCACCTTAAGGTTGGAAAGTTACCAATCGAATAAGTGACAACTTTTTTACCTTCAAGCGATAAGCCTGAAGCTATTCCAGACATATTTTGTTCTGCAACTCCCACATTAAAGTATTGACCTGGAAATCTAGATTCGAATTCTTCAAAAACACCATATCCTAAATCTCCCGTCAACAAAACAACATCTTTGTCTTTTTCTGCAAGACTAGTAAGTGCATCTAAAAAAGCATCACGCATCATTCTTCTCCAGTTCAATCATTGCAGCTTTATATTCATCACCTTGTGGACTGCGATAATGCCACAATACATTATTTTCCATAAATGAAACGCCTTTGCCTTTTATGGTATTTGCAATTAAGCATAATGGTTTATTTTTTGGCGTATTAGTATTGCTACAAGCATTATAAATTTCTTCATGATTATGTCCGTTAACCTCTTTAACTTCCCATCCAAATGCTTTCCATTTATCGGAAAAAGGCTCAAGTGCAAGTGTATCTTCTGTTGAGTGTATGCTTTGCAGCATATTTCTATCTACAATTGCAATCAAATTATTTAACTTATGATGTGCCGCAAATAATATCGCTTCCCAATTAGACCCCTCGTCACACTCTCCATCACTCATTAGTACAAAAACCTTATGATTATTTTTATTAATTTTTGCTGCAAGCGCCATACCACTAGCAACAGGAAGTCCGTGCCCAAGAGATCCCGTTGAAAACTCAACTCCGGGTACACCCTTATGCGAAACATGTCCGGACAAATTCGAGCCATCTTGATAATGCGTTTTTAATATATCTTTGGATATAAAGCCACTCTCAGCAAGAGCTGCATATACACCTGCACCAGCGTGACCCTTGCTAAGAATAAATCTATCCCTATCCATCCATCTTGGTTCATCTGCCTTAACCTTTAGAACGGAACCGTATAAAACTGAGAGTATGTCGGCAATAGATAAAATAGAGCCAATATGTGAACTCCCACCAAGACTGGTCATGGTCACAGCATGTTTTCTAATATTATTTGCCAACTGCTTTGATTTCTTAAAATTAATCATTATAAAAACCCTTTACACACTTGCATATGTATTTAATTTCGACATCTGTTACTGTCATATTCAAAGGCAACATCAAACTATCTCTCATAATTTTTTCAGTGATTGGCAATGATTGGGTAAACCCTAAGTCTTTGAATTCGTGGACTGCCTTGCCACCCCATTGAACTAAGGTTCCTATATTTTTACTAGACAGATATTCCTTCAAACTATCTCGCCTTTTAGCTTCAATTTCATAATTTTGATATATGTCAAAATTATTACCACTATTAGCTGCTGGTGGAAGAGTGAGTTCATCGATATTACTCAACCCTTCATGATATAAGTCAGCAATATGTCTTCTACGTTTAACTGTCTCATCATAATCTTGAAAAAAGAAATTTAGAATAGCAGCCTGCAAGTTATCCAATCTACTGTTAAAACCCCAAACAGAAACATTTCCATCTTCTCTACGGCCATGGTCTCGCATCAATTTAATTGTATTGTAAATACTATCATCATTAGTCAGCACCATGCCACCATCACCAAAACAACCGAGAGTTTTTGCAGGATAAAAACTAATACAACCGCCCAATCCGAAAGATCCAGCACACTGACCTTTGTATTTAGCTCCTAGAGCCTGAGCAGAGTCTTCATAAATCTGTAATCCATATTCTTGAGCGATATCTAAGATTTTATCCATATCTGCTACACGACCATTCAATTGTGTAGGAATAATTGCCTTTGTGTGTGGGGTAATTGCCTTTATTATCGATTCGGGATCAATCAAATGATCAGGCCCTGCTTCTACCGGGATCGGGGTTGCGCCAGTGAAGGTAATTGCAGATGCGGTTGCAATCATAGTGTGAGAGCAAAAAATTACCTCATCTCCAGCTCCAACGCCACCAGCTTTTAGGAGTAACTGCATAGCGTCAGTTGCATTAGCCACACCAATTGCATGCTTTATGCCAGTATATTTTTCGATTTTTGACTCAAAATTTGAGAGGTCATCTTGCATAATAAATGCGCCACGACTTGATACATTTGCAAAAATATTGGTTAATTCCGCCTTATACTCATTAAACAATGCAGGGTAGTTAAAAAAAGGTATATTTGTCATTATTGTCCTCTATTGTTAAAAATTTGAATGCTGATCCTTTCGATGGGTGACTATTTTTTTCGAACCTGGAGGCGGGTATGGCTTGAGGACTTCCTCTCTTCCCGCTACGGTAATAATTTTTTTATCACACCCTAAACCAATTAAAATATTTTGAACTAGGACTCTTGCCATTGAATGAGAAAAAATACTAACCACTGTACATACCAAAATCTTAATATCTAAAACTAGCGTACGATGCTCAATATATACTAATGATAATCGACTTTTCCATGGCCTGATTAATTGATTGTAAGCCACATTAGTATCTTCATACTTACTCATAATATCCCCAAGATCAGAAAATACGATAGATGAAAAGTCGGTAATTCCAGGCTTAACACTTAGTAAATTTCTTTCAACTTTTGTATATATAGACACTTCTCTATCAACATTTGGTCTAGGGCCAACCAAGGACATGTCGCCCTTTAGGACATTAATAGCTTGAAGTAATTCATCAATTTTAAACCGTCTTAGTATAAATCCAACTGGTAATATTCTACTGTCGTCTTTAGACGTTGTGTCAATTTGGCTTTTTTCTGCATTAAGCACCATCGTGCGTATTTTGTACATTGTAAACTTTTTTCCATTAATTCCAATACGTGGAGCATTGTAAATAGGGGAGCCTCCATCAACCACCCATACTGAGAAAATTCCTAAAGCAATAATTGGAAAAAAAATGATCAGGATAAATACAGAAATAAAAATATCAAAAAATCTTTTTATATATAAATATGTATTATTAGAGTTAAACATGTTTTAGCAATTCTCTTGACATTTTTTCAGAAATCTTCCACCCTAGAGACTCGCTATTTATTGTAAGCTGTTTAGTTGATTTAATACCTACAATAGCTACATCAACATCAAGCATATCTAAAGCCATTCTAATTGACAGTGCACTCATAGGCACATTCAAACGATCAGATATTATAGTCCATTTTGACAAAACCTTCCAAATTTTTGAGTAATTCTCTTTTTGAAAAATTTCCAGTCTATGTCGTCTATCATTGTTCTCAAAAATTGGAATATCCTTACCATACTTTCCAGTCAAAATCCCTCTAGCTAGCGTTCCATATCCAAATATTGGAATCTCAAGTTTTTTACATATTCTAACCGTTTCAATAGATTTTCTACCATCTAAAATATCTAAAGAATTGCGCTCCATTTGAACAGCGCTGATTAAGCACTCACTGGATGCCTTTTGAATTTCATCACTTAAAAAATTACTTACTCCAATCGCCCTAATTTTTCCCTCTAAAACCAATTTTTTTAATTCGCCTATAGAATCTTCAATCGGAACTTTAGGGTCTGGATTATGTAAAAAAACCAAAGGAATGCTTGTTAAATTAAGATATTTTAGACTCCTTTCAATTGAAAATCGAATAGCTTTAGGACTTGAGTCTACCTTTACTTTTAACCTAGAGTTGTTTTTATTAGATAATGAGGCAGGATCATCCCACATCATTCCTACTTTTGTCGACACTATAAGCTCATCTTTAATATTGGACAGCAAATTCCCAAGATTCTTTTCTGAAGCTCCCAAGCCATAAACTGCCGCAGTATCAAAATAATTCCATCCAATATCAATGGAATTATAAAATGCTTTTTCTATTGATTTAATATCTACATTTCCCCAATCGGCACCACCTAATGGCTCACATCCAAACCCTAATGAAGATATTTTTATATCATTTCCATCCAAAGTTTTTAATTTTATATAATCCATGCAGCTCTTTATTTTTTGTGAAAAATTATACCCATAGGGTAGCTAATTTTTAGTTGATTCTCTGCCTAATAAATTTACAAATCCAAAAGGAGCCAGTATCAGATAAATTATAATCGCATCTTGAAACTCTCCAAAAAATGACCATAATGGCAGCATAATTGGTATAGCACCCAATAAAATTCCCGCTCTACTGATAATTATTTTACCTGTTAAATTTGACCTTCTAAAAGCCAGATAACTAAAGTTTTTGATTATCAACATTCCAGTTAATATTATCCCCACCATTCCAGTTTCAATAATCATTGCACCCATTGCAGGTGGACGAGGCGGCTCTCTCACTCCGCCTACAACAGAGCCATAATTAACAATATTTGTACTTGATCCATTTTCTGCAGAAAGCTCTTCATAAAAAGGCTGAACAATTGGAAAATAACTATACGATCCACCCCCAACTATAAACAACAGTGGATTACTTAACAATGCATGAGACGCTGCTTTTACGTATAGAAACCTACCCGTATCTCCAGAAGATGCTGTAACTTGACGACCATAGTAGTTGTATGTCATGGTTCCACCTATATCAAATGTTCTAGAAATTGCATCACCCATATCCATAATCCAATTAACTCTACCAACAGTTAGTAAGCCAGATATCATAACAACCACTATACTAATTCCTATAATTTTTATTTGCTTAGAGAAGCTAAAAACAAACGGGATCATTGCTAATATCACAATAAGTGGCAACATCCCAGCACGAGAGTCTGACAATATAGCAATCAACAGGGTTAAAAATAATACGAAAAAAGATTTGTACTTACACTTACACCGCTCATCTTTTAGGCAGAACATTGATACAGGAACAGATATCACACCAATTAATGTTAAATATGATGTACCTCCAAACCCAATTGCCTCAACAACTGCCTGATAATATCCCATATAGAGAGTCAATAATCGATGCAGAAATACCGCTACATAATAATACAATGTAAATGACAAAATCATTTCAACCAGCTTCTCCCTCTCTACAATTGGAAAGTTATATTTTACAAGTAGCCATATACATATAAAAACTTCTGCATATATTACAGAAAACCTGAGTGCTTTTAAATTACCCGTCCAAACTGCTCCAACCAAACTCATAATTAATAAATGCGCCATGAGAAGAAGAAATAACACCTTCCATTGTTGTGGTATTTGATATTTTGGCCTTAACTTCACTCTTCTTTCAAGGACAGCAAGAAGTGCCGCTATTGCTAAACAAAAGGTTAAGTATTCATCATATATTGGAAATCTCAATACATAAACACCTGAAGTGACAAGATTAGTCATTAGTAAGACGGGTAAAAAATAACTAGGCTTTCTATATACTGATAAACCTAAAAAAATTCCTGAAATTATCACTAAAACCAAAACAATAATCGGAAAATTCCATGGCATTATTATCGTACCATGGGGGAATTGAGCTAAATGAATAGAGCTAAATGAAACTCCCAATATTCCTGAAATGATAGCTAAAATTAATAAAGAATCGCGTTTAAAATTCGAAAAATTTGATACATAATTAAACATTATTTACACACATTGTTCAAACCTATTTTATGCAGATTGTCACGATATCCAAAATAAAGTGAGTTGTCGCCAATAGCAATTTGGTTATAGCGCAAGAACCGAGCGTCAATATTCATCTCTTTTACGGTTCTTAACCCTCCTTCATTAAAGCATTCTAACTTATTTTCTGTTAAGATGAGTAGACTCTGGTTATTCTTAAATACAAATGTTTTATCTGGAATATATCCAGATAAAACATTTTTTGAACAAGGTGACACTGTACAATTATTTTTTATTTTCTTTATCTCTCTACCATTAAAATAAAAAATATCCCCATTAATCTCTCCAATAAAAACTTCATCCTCAGTGGATTTTTTTTCAATATTTATTATTTTCTTTCCATTGTATAAAACTAACACCAAATTTCTTTTATGATCTTCAGCCAATACCCATATATTATTTTCTTTGTCTATCATAACCGATAGAAACTTCTTGACTCCAATTTCCAGAGCGTTAAGCATAGTTGTCTTATTAAATTTTCCATCATGCACAATAAGTGCGGTCTCTTTTTTTTCACTATAATCACTCTTCACTATTGCAGCAACAAGGGTTTTGTTTTGTGAAACGTTTAATGAGATAACTCGCTGAAAATGGTTATACTTTTTTATTTTATCTGATCTCCAAATAATATCTACTTTGCTTGCCCCCTCTATTTTGTCAAGTTTAGTATAAAAAATTATTGCATTTGGATACGCCCCTCCAAAAAAGGCATCAGAAGTCGTGTCATATTTTAGCCAGTCAATCTGACCCTCTAAATGTGGAATTAATTGACCTAAATAAGTTATTTTATCTTTTTCAGAATCCCACGATACAGCTTCACCATGTGTGAGCGCCCCACTTAACATTATCTGTCCACCACTTTCATTTTTTGCATTATATCCAATCGAAGATATGGATGCCGGTGTTAAATTTTTTGCTGAAATGTTAGTGGTTGTCACTAAATTTCCTAGATTGTTGTACCAATAATATTCTTTAGTGCCAACCCTATGAACGATTAACTTCTTATCTACCACTCCAAGAACAATATACTCGCCGCCATTCACCCCTTCCCATACTAATCCAAATTCACGCGGACGATCTAGGATCAATTTTCCAAAAAATTTAGGGGCGGTGTAGCTATCAATCACCTTCCCAAATGGATCTAACGAAGTAAACATACCCTCTTTTTTATTAAAAAATAATCGAATATCCGATTGAGGCTGCCAACGATGATACAAATCAACAGGTATAAAATCCACTCCCTTGTCCCACTGCTCTAAAATATTTAATGTTAAAAAATTTTCAACATCGAGCATTTTAACTTCACCTTTGTTATTTTTAACAACTACCTGATCACCTAGCCAAGCATCCCAAGATAGAACCTCCCAATCAGGATGATTGGGAATATACCTTCTAGTTATAACCCCATTATTATCTAACCACCCAGTCTTGTAGGGGTACGCTGTATAAAACCAAATCCTACCACTAGGGTCAATTGTATCAACAGCGGAATACATTCCATCAAAGTTATTTGGAAACTTAGTAAATGTAACTTTATGTGTGCTTAAATCTAGATGGTATATACCTTTATTCAAAGGTCCAACACTAGAGCCGCTTGACGACACAGCTAGGTTGTTTTTATAAACTCCTATTCCATGAATCCAGCCAGACCAAGGAAGGTCTATTTTTATTTTATTTACCGATTGGTCTTTAAATTTATACGTATATAAAGATGGCTCTAACCCTCCAGCAAACACCCAGCTTTCACCTTCTTTCCAGTATGCTGCTGTTCTCAATTCTGATGACTTGTCAATAATTTTCAATTTAACTACATCACTTTCAGGAGTGTAGGATATTAGTTGCGTTTGGTCACCAGATGGATTTTGATGATAACTTTCTAACGTTGAAAGCAAAAAGTTAACACTTTTTTTCTCACGGTGAAGCACCGAAGCCCTTGTTATAGAGTGCCGTAATGGAGATTCAACAACTACACTTTCATTTATCTCACGCTTACCATAAGATAAAAATAATATAATAAGAGTTCCGAAAATTAGAAGTATTATCTTAATTTAAATATCACCTTAATTTAGCAGCGCGTCGACTAAGTTTTGTAAAAATTTCCATATCAATATGAAATATTACACATACAATCCCAAGCATTGCTTTTGATTTAGCTTCCCAATTACCATGTAACAATGCTTCAATGAAATATGTGGACGCCCTACTCCATTTTCTGTCTAGCAATAACTGCCTACCAACAACAAAATACGCTCCACTAGTACGCCTCTTCATTGCAACACTTAAGGCTTTCTTATTCCATCCAGTCTGCAATTTCTTTTCATCACTTAAGCGATCATAAAAAGATACAACATACTTAGCATCGCTCTCTGCCATCTCAAGATAATGAGTGCGTGTCATTTGATGTGGGTGTAATCGATAATAAGCTAATACTTTATCTACATATTGAAACCTTCCTTCAAATGCAAGTGCCATATGAGTTGGATAATCCTCTGCAAATAAATCATCTGGCTGCAAATAACCACCAATTTTTTTTAATTTCTGAGTGCGGATAAGAACTGTTGGCTGTGGTATATAATTCCACATAAACATTTCCTTTAATGCACTACCAATTGGACTATTGGTTTTAGACGCAATTTTTTTTGGTAGTTTTGTTTCCCCAATGATTTGATCCTCTACATCAATTAATTTTTGCTTTCCAAAGCATAATACTAAGTCAGGGTCTTTAAAATAATGTACCTGAGATTGTAAGCGATAATTTGGCCACAAATCGTCACTAGGTAACATTGTTACAAGTTCTCCCTTAACCTTGCTTAAGCCAATATTGATCGTTTCAGCTAATCGCTTAACACCTAAATTATTTTGAAAATAGTATCTAATTCTTGAATCTTCAAAATTTTTAATTATTTCGGCACTTGAGTCTGTAGAGCCGTCATCAATCACCACTAACTCCCAATTTTCAAAAGTTTGCTCTATTAAGCTTGTAACAGTTTTCCCTACAAATTTCTCAGAATTGAACATTGGCATAATAATAGAAACTAAAATATTTTCAGTAGCACTATTCATTTTGAGAACTCAACATTACATCTATCATTTGAATTTAGAAGGTTTAAAGTTGTCGTTACTGCTTGATTTATATCGCCTTCAGAGATGAGAGTTAACAATCTATTCGCATTCTCACTACTATCGCAAATTTTAAGCTTATCAATTACCTGGAGGATTACATGTAAACTTGCGTAAGTAGAAAAAAAACTTTTACGCCAGGTATTTATATCAATATATGGCCTAAACCTTGGCTCTTTCATTGAACCAAGTATTAATGATATGTAATTAATAGGTACATTGATTTTTCCCAATAAAGAAAGATCTTCTAATTCATACTTTTTAGTAAATTTCAGTTTAGAAAACTTGTTTGTCATTATATCGCTAATTTTAAAAAAGTTAATATTTTGGTCTTTTTTTAATTGAATTTTATTACTTTCACCATTAGGTGTAATAAAAAACCACTGATCAAACACTCCATCACTGTTACTATCATTCATATTCACGGTAAGATCAGTAACTTTATCATCATTAAAATCAATTTTTATTTGCCCTTCTTTTGCGCCGTACAAGTGCAGTCTACTGTCAAAATTAGACCAATAAAGCTCAACCTTATCATCTTTATACATTTTATTTTCAACACGCTTATTCAAATATCGCACACTCGGGCCTCCAACCTGGGGAAAGTCTTTATATTTAAAATTAATAACCCCCTCCCAACGTTGTAAAGAATTCTCACTATTATCTGATAATTCAATATTATCTGAATAATTATAGTCGTCCTCATCCCAAACCAATTGAACCGCGTCCCACTTTGCTTTTAAAATATTATTATAACCTTTGCTTGAGTCATATATTTTTTCTGTTTCAACCGTTCTTAAACTTATCTTCCTAGTGTGAAATAAATCTACAGGAACATTACCAATCGAAGTCAATGAAAAATCATAATCATACGGGGAATTCTCATCAGCATCAGCATCAATATCAAAAGAAAGTCTCATAGAATGCAATACGTTACCATTTTTTATTTTATTAGCATCCGTTGACACCCTTAATGCAATATCAGAAAAACCATTGTGATTAACATCATAAAAAGTAAACGGATTCTCAGTCATAGGAAACATTTTATTTCTTTTAGTGTCAAAATAAAACATTGAAAGCTCCATATCTTGAGAAAAATCAGATTTCCACTGATCTATTGGCTGAAAGTATTCATAGTCAGTTAAATGTAAAAATTTTATTAACTTATTTTTTGAATAAGCTAATATCCCCCCTGGAAAGGCATGTGCAAAACCTGAATAGTAGACATATTGATAAAATAATTTATTTTCACTATCAAACCCATAATCATTAACTCTGTCAATCCGACCATCAACTGCATAATCAATAAGCCAAGTATCATTATCCCTATCACCCTCACCTTGTTTTTTCATGTCATCGTCATTGTCAATAACCTTAACGAGCATTATATAGCCACCTCTATTAGTGCCTTTTTCAAAAAATATCAATTCATCAGGGTCCCCATCCTCATCATAATCATAATCATAATAAAATGATAAAATGATAAAATGATAAAATGATAAATCGAATATACTAGAGTCTTTTGGAATCAGAATTTAATAAAGCTTTGTGTACGTCATCGATCTGTAATTTATTTAAAAAATTATTAATACCAAAACTCTTTTGTATACCTAAGGCGCTCGCCTTGTTTGCATTCTCTATAAATGCATCAATATCTATCCTTTCATTACTAAATGAGGTGTTCCATAATATCAAAAATATTAAAAATATTAAAACCCATGATTGCTTAGCAACTAACTTAAATTTCAATAGAATTTTTCTCATTTTTCAACCCACTCGCATTAACTATTATTCGTTCTAAATAGAAATGGTAGGCAAATATACCCCTTAATTTTATATAATCTAAACATAAATGTAGCTTTCATGAAAATCAATGATGCACCAAATGACCATGCAGCGCCAACGGCTCCAAAATAATTAACCAATATCAAACTCAAAATTATATTTATTAATGCATATACAAGAATTATAAATGCTGCTTCTTTCTGTCTTCCAATAATATACATCATTGGAATGACCATCCCACCAATGCTACTAATAAAATAAGATGTGGTTAATATATAAAATACTTGAGACCCTTCAATATATTCTGGACCAAATAATCCAAGCAGCCATTCTACGTTATACATAAAAAAAACATATACAGGTAAAGTTCCAAAAAAAATATAGCGAGAAACTAATGATATAAATGCAGTAATCTTTTCTCGGTTATTAATTGTATAAAGTGAGGAAAAAATTGAAACGCCCGCCAGAGTTACAGCTTCATACATAAACTGTATTAGCTCTGAACCTCGTGCAGCAGCCACATAAATACCCATATCTTTCGAGGTAGTTAACGCTTGAAGAATTATAATATCTGATTTACTTAAAATTATATAGCTACCTGTAGATAGAATAATTGCTGGTGTCATTGACATCCATCGCTTTCTCTCATTTTTTGGATTAGCTAATTTTACTAAACTGGGCATAGAAATTCTTAACAAGGCCAAACCGATTAACCAGACTACTGCCCATGAAAATACATTAATCAAGCTTATAGTGATTAAATTTAGATCACTAACCGGATATACGTATCTATAAAAAAAAATAAGAATAATAATCAGGCCTGGATAAATAATATTTTCTGGAATTTGCGCCAAAATGGGGTGATGCATACCGCGACATAGCGCTTGTCTTGTTTGCGACAAGGCCACTAAAGGTACACTGCCTAATATGATTAAAATAGACAGCACTTCCGTATCGCTTAAATTTCTAGGAAATATATATATAAACAGTCCAGTAACAAAAGTTATCACAATCGCCGCAACTAGAACCATTTGTTGAGAGCTATTCACTAAACCCTTGACCAAACCCCACTCTTTATTTTCGAGGTACTCACCTAAAAATCGAGAAGGTATCTGGTCCATGCCCAATATTCCAATTATAGATACCAATGCCACAATTGCGATAGCGTAAGAATACATGCCAAATATCTCTGGGCCAAGCATACGAGCAAGGGTAACGCCCAAGAAAAAACGTAGAAAATGCCCAAAAGCACGTAATATCACACTTCCTGAAGCTCCAGATCTTAATATTTTTTGTATAATTGACAGGTCTAAACCTTCTAGAGTACTATTTGAATTTATGCTTTTCACTTTTAATTTTTTTGATAAATCTTATAATTAACAATTGTTTTTCTCGCCTTGTATTTGATTCAAAACATAATCTGCATAGTCACCATAAACTTGCTGGAATTCAAACTCATTTCTATAGGTTAAAACTGCCTGTTTTGAAAGGTATTTTCGCTTTTTATGATCAAGAGATATTAACTCAAAAATTGAAGTAAGGGCGTCGATATCCCCTTCTTGATAGACAACTCCACAATCATATTGATCGATTAATTGTTTTATCTCACCATCAATTCCTGAAATAACTGGTAAACCTGCAGACAAATACTCAATAACTTTATTGGGAATTGATGATAGAAAATCTATACGCTTTTTGAATGGTGCTAATCCTCCGATTGACATTTCCATTAGCACTCTTATTTGTGCTGCATCAATCCAGCCTGGCATAATAATGTTATCTACATTTTTTCCAAAAGCAGCTATTTTTTCAAAATCATCTCCAGTGCCGCATAAAACAATTTTAATATTTGATTCTACTGATAACTTACTGGCGGAATTAATAACTGTGAACAGGTCAACTTTTTCTGAAAAAACACCAAAATAACAAAATATTTTCATATCGGAAGAGACTCCCCAACTCTCCCAGAAATTTTTAGCAGTATTTATTTCTTTCTCTGAAATTCTAACTGGTTCGCTACTTAAGGGGAACACCTTATCAAACTTAGTTTTCCCTCTATGGGCTTTATCAAGCCCCCAATTTAAAAAACTATCTGTCATTCCAACAATACTATAAGCAGAAGAGAAGATTTTCTTCACAAACGGCTGGTGTAGTGCAGAAAAAAAACGCATAATATACTGTTTTAATCTTCCATTAGTATAAATAAAAATATCAGGCCACATATCCCTTACATCAAGAATAAAAGGTATATTTCTTTTTCTAGCATATAAACTAACAGCGTATGAAACGAATATTAAAGGATATGAGCACACGATTATTTTTGGTACATTTTCCTCGGAGTTCATGCGATTCAATATACGATATGCAAGAACAATATCATCAGCCCAACGCCGAATAGAAATATTTCGCGTATAGCCAGGACTTTCTATAAGTCTAATATTAATATTATTTGGCAATGTGCGCCTACTACTGCCAAGACACCTGAAAGATTTTTTTTGGTGGTTGAAGCTAGATGTCCACCATGTTACAGAGGCCTCTCGATCAGCTAGAAATTCTGATAAATACCCCGTTCTCATCAGTCTAGTAATCCCAGGATCAGTTTGGATCGGCTCCCCTGATTTAACTAGCCAGACACTTACATTAGAACTTTTATTCTTTTCAGGCACTTATAATAGGGATCTATAATATTTAATTTAGTCGATTTTATTTTTTGGCTTTTCTAATGTAAAGACCATTTGCCATGCCATTAACTGAATGCCTGGTATTTTCATAAGAATTGCATCAATAAACCCTGTAATCATCATAATAGGCTTAAATAAAAATGTATTGGCAAATGGAATTGCAGCAAGGGTCGCAAGGTAAAAATATTTTACATTTACCTTGTTAAAATATTTTTTACTTTTCTTTAATTCTGACAGAGTTAAAATGTGATCAGTTTCCCAGGCAGTTCTCAAATGCGGTGTCATCTTCCTATATAGTTTTATTAAAGGATTGTAACCCAAGGCCTCCATTGCCATAATCATACCGCCTGGCTTTAAAACTCTTGATAATTCGGGTAACGCTTCATCTATATCTAAATGATGAAGAACTCCATTGCAAATAATTACATCAAAACTATTATCTGGAAAGGTCATTTTCTCAGCATCCATAACCTGAAACTCTGATGTTTTCTCAAAGCCAGAATCAATCAATCTTTTATTGGCAGTACTAATTTCTTCTGCAGAAATATCAATACCATATACATAGTCATAACCCATATTTGCAAGTTTTAATGACGTCTCACCTGGGCCGCAACAATAATCTAAAACCTTACTACCCTGCGCCTTAGATTTAATTAATTTATCCTGATAATCTCGAACACTTTTAGCAATAACATAAAATTTTTTATTTGAATATTTATTCTTAAACTCTTCTTCGCTTAATATTAACCTATCAGCCTCCCTTGCATCATGAAATTCAGCTTCTAGTACTTTTCTATCTTTCATACATTACCTCCCTTTAATTGTAGAAATTATTCGTCAAAACCGTAAAAAATTTCATATTCATACAGTTGTTATTCAACCAAACTCCAAATTTGAATATGATCCCTGGTCAAAATTTTCTCATATCTTTTGTTATAAATATTAACAATACTTTCAGAAGAAAGTAAGGTGGTATAGAAACTGTGCATGTTATACCACTCCTTTTCTCCTACTCCAGTAAGATCATAAGGATTTGGAGCCTCCTTAAGAAACCTATCATACCACTTTGAACTAATAATAAGATAATCAGCTTTGCCTTGTTTTAAAAAACGATTAACTGTATCTTGACTGGTGTAGGCATAATTACCTATATTGGGAAAGGCTGTATATGGATCCCTTAAAATAAATTTCCCTTCATCTAAAGAAGTATATCCAAATTGGTATATCTCGTGAATATTATCTCGGCCATCCAGCCAATGTATCCCGTTGTTTACCAAAGTATGTGGCACAAGGTCTACTTTTGCAACCATGTAACCAATTAATAAAATAGGAGCTACCCCCTTCCAAGCTGGCTTTAAATAAGACATATATTGCATTTCGGAAAATCTATTTGCTAATGATCTTAGTAAAAATGCAAGTGCTATAAACGAAAAAGAAAGAAAGGGTAATATATAATAATCTGTCGATAGTTTAAAATTAAGACTAAACAAGACCAGCCAAGGGATTAAAATAAAAAGTAGTAACAACCCAATCCGACTAAACTTAATGTTGTATTCAGTCTTCTCAAACAAAAACAAAAATACCAGCCCTGTTAAACCTATAATTACGGGGCGGAATTGGGTGACAATGATATCAACCCAATTACTAATACTTTCTGAAGTGGCAGGTATCCTGTATTCACTTTGTTGTTGTAGAAAATTAAATATTTCCACTATTTGAAAATTTTGTGGAAATCCTACAATAAAAAAACTAACTACTATAACAAGACCAAATTGAAATAACTTTTTAATTGATTGAATGTTTATTGGATACACTAAGAATAAAATAGTAGGTAGTAAAAAAACTCCAAATATAAACTTAACACTTAGCCCAATACCCCCTATAATTCCCAATATTATTATCGACCTATTTTCTTGACTTACATCATCAAAATATTTTATTGCATAGAAACTATACAAGCCGGCAAAAAATGTTAGCAAGAGGTCCGGATGCAGCCACCAAATTAAAGTAACCCAAAGGTCATTACTTAAAAAAATAGACGTTAAAAATGTGGATGATATTAATTTTAACCACAATGATTTCACTAAAATATTAGCTAATAAATAAGAAATACCAAATATAGAAACAACAGACATTAGCATTAAATAAAAATGCAAAATAGCCTCTTTTTTATCTCTATCAGGCGCGTGTAAAAATGGGCCTATTAACTGATCGTTAAATGTTGATAAAAAATAAGTTAAACGATAATAAGTTGGTCCATATGGCCTCCAGCCATTGTCATTAAAGAATTCCGTATTCATAGCGACACTTAATCCATTACCTGCATCCATAGAATAACTACTAACAATTCCTGCATTATCCATATGACGAGATAGTATATTTGACACTCCAAATAATTGAACTATTATAAATATAACCGCAAACACGATAATAACCCGTGACAATGCACTTCTAACACTGCCACTAAAACCATTTTCAATCAATTTACTTCCAATAATTTTCATATATTTTAATTTATCCATCTAGTTTTTTTTAAAAATCCAAAATTTAGTCAAAAAATACCCAATTAATACATACGCTAATCCAGCAAATAATTGGGAAATATACATATTTATAGCCATAATTCTATAACAAACTAAAAATATTAATAAATTAAATAAATAGGCGACTAGCATACTTAGTATGAACTGTAGAAAAGAATTTTTATTCTGGGATTTTCTCTTAAAATTGTATTTTGTATTCAAATGATATGAGATAGTAATCACAATAATATAGCCCATGAAATTACTTAATTCTGGCTGAATATTGAAATAAAATAAAGAAAATATGATCATATATCCTAAGAAGGTATTTACAACCCCTATCAAGATATATCTTAAAAAATTCTCATCAAATAATTTTACCAATAACGCTTTAAGTAAGAAAATAAATCTCATATACAATAACAAGCATTTCTATAGAAGATATTCATCAGTTATTATTTATGCGCTTCTAATAGTAAGTTTCTGCCAACAACATGCTTAAAGCCAATTTTATCCATAAGTACACTAATTGGAAATAAAAACTTATCATAGAAAACAATGGACCTTTTATCTACAACCCCGGTTTGATTTATTTTATTATATACCCAGGATGAAAAAAAACCTAAAGAGTCAAAATAATAACAGTAATTGACCTTAAAGCCAGTTTCCTCAAATAATGCAATCAAAGATTCTCTTTCATAACGACGATAGTGACCAACAACCTCATCCATCTTTGAAAATAATGACATTTTTGCTGGTAAAAAAACCCTAACACTCCCTCCTTTTCCTAAGTGCTGATAAAATTTATTCACAATTTCTTTATCATCTTTAATATGCTCCAAAACATTTGATGAATAAATCATATCAAGCTCATTATTTATTTCATCCAATGAGCAAAATGAGGGGCACAAAATAAACTTATGCATTTTTTCATCAACCTCTACAGCTTTAATATTATTACCATCGAACCTATTACAAAATTCACCAAAACCTGCACCAAAGTCTAATATTTTTGTATCTGAGGTCACTTCATAATTCAAAAAATTAAAAATTTTTTGATTGTAATTAACTGACATATGCATAACATCTAGATTCTCCTTCCCTTGTGCAGAATAATCACTCATGATTCTTTTTTTATCAAGTAGATAGGTCTTCCTTTAGATTCTTGGTAGATCCTACTTACATATTCACCCACAACACCTATTGCAAAAAGATTCAACCCGCCTAAAAATAAAACCACAACTAATAAGGAAGCGTAGCCTGGAATATTAGCACCATACAATAAGGTTGTAATAATAATAAATCCAGCATAAGAAAAAGACAAAAACATGATTAATAACCCTAAATAAAAAAATAATCTTAATGGCGCAACACTAAAAGATGTGATTCCATCCAGTGCAAAATTGAAAAGCTTAAAAAAATTAAACGATGACTCTCCTGAATTTCTTTCATCTCTAACAAATAAAATTTCTTTAGATGGGTAGCCAACCCATGAAAAAATTCCCTTCATGAAACGATTTTTCTCACGCATCTTGTTTATATCATCAACTACATTTTTGGATAGTAACCGATAATCACCTACATTTTTTGGTATTGAAATATCTGAAAAAGAGTTAATAAATCTATAAAATAATCTTGCAGTTATAATCTTCAAGAATGATTCACCCTTTCTACTTGCTCTCCGTGCATACACAATATCAAACCCTTTCTGCCAATACTTAATCATCTCTAAGATCAATTCAGGGGGGTCTTGCAAGTCTGTATCAATTGGGATAACTGCATCAGAGTTTGCATAATCTAAGCCTGCAGTTAATGCACTTTCTTTGCCAAAATTCCTAGTAAAATTTAGTAATTGTGTTTTGTTATTATTTTTACATAGTTCCAGCAGGATCTGTTCCGATTTATCAGAAGAGCCGTCATTAATAAATAAAATTTTCCAATCTAGATCTGTACATTCCAATACTGATTTAATTTTATTATAAAATAAAATTATATTACTTTCTTCATTGTATATAGGCGCTATAACACATAATGTCTTTCGATTGATCATATCAGTTTTGGTTTATAGAGAAAAATTCTTTAATGGTGCTTGTGACAGTTATAATATCATCGAGCGATAGGTGCTCCCCCATTGGTAAACTCAAAAGGGAATTATTTAAACTATTGGTAAACACTTGTTCATTAGCTTGCTTTGTATAATTATAAGCTTTTAACTTTGGCAATAAAATGGGGTAATGAATACCAGTCTGGATATTTTTTTCAGATAAATATGATTGCAATTCATCCCTCTTATTCGTCCGAATTACAAACAAATGATACGCTTGACTAGTCCAACTTTGTTTGATAGGAAGAATTATATCACCCACCCCATTTAACTCTAATAAATATTGATTTGCAATTTGTATTCTTTTTTCAATCCAACCATTTAAATACTTTAGCTTTATATTTAGCACTGCAGCCTGAAGACCATCTAACCTTGAATTTCTACCTTCAAAATTATGATCATATTTAGCCACCCTTCCATGATTAGCAATTTTACGACATTGAGTTGCCAATTCACTGTTATTAGTTGTGATCGCACCACCGTCGCCATAAGCGCCCAAATTTTTACCTGGATAAAAACTAAATGTTGCAATATCTCCTATTCCTCCAACCTTTTTTCCTTTGTATTCGGATCCGTGCGCTTGTGCACAGTCCTCGATAATATATAGGTTATGCTCTTTAGCTATCAGAGCTAATTCATCCATATCACAAGAGTGTCCATATAAATGGACAGGCATAATTGCTTTTGTATTAGGTGTAATGCGTTTTCTTACATCTTCAATTGAAATGACATAAGAATCTGTATCAATATCTGCAAATATAACTCTATGGCCAGATCGAGTCACTGCTTCAGAGCTCGATATGAACGAATTGGCAGGTACAATTATCTCGGATCCAATAGGCATATTTAACGCTTCAATAGCAATTTCGAGCGCATCGGTACCATTGCCAACACCAACACAATAAGCAGCCTCTACGTATTTGGAGAAACTTTCCTCAAATTGACTCACATACTTTCCACCTATAAAAGCAGAACTCTCAATAACCTCTTGGATGACCTGATCTACTTCCAACTTAATACTTTGATACTGGGCTTTTAAATCTAAAAATTTAACCATTTTTTTTACTTAATTTTTCTGGCAGGATTGCCAATATAAATACCAGATTCTTCAATATTTTTCGTAACGACAGACCCGGCACCTATAACTACATTATCACAAATACTAACAGGTAGAATTGTAGCATTACTCCCTATGGAGACACCATCTCCTATATTTGTACTTTTCCATAAATCTTTATTGCCATTTGCCGGAGACCCTTCAGAAAATAAATCATTAATAAATACAACTCCATGGCCAATAAAACAATCATTACCAATGGTTACCAGTTCGCAAATAAAAGAGTGCGATTGAATTCTTGTTCTTTTCCCAATAACAACACCTTTTTGAACCTCTACAAAAGGGCCAATAAAGACATTGTCATTAATTATGCAACCGTACAAATTAACCGGCTCAATAATAGTTACATTATTACCAAAATCAACATCTTTAATACTGATAGATTGTAAATTCATTTTTAACTTTTTCTACCTAATCGACAATGTTGAGGTTGAAATTTTAAAAAAATCTCCTTTCCAGTTTCTGCAGATTCGTAAATTGCACTGATCAATTCAATACTCTTACGCCCTTGTAGCCCATCAACTAAATTTGCACTTCCATTTTCTATACAATCAATAACATGCTCATAATACGCCTGATGACCAAAACCATATACATTTGGAGGATTAACTGAAAATTCTTCTAAAACATTAGAGTCTCCATCCTGCTTATCTTCAAAAACCCATGTTTGCATTTCATTCACAGCCACACCACCAACAACAACCGTTCCATTTTCACCCAAAATGGAGATTGAACCCTCTAAGTTAGTCGGTCTTGTTGCAGTTGTTGCTTCAATAATTCCAAGAGCTCCATTTTTAAATTTTAGAGTAACAATCGCCGTATCTTCTGTTTCTACATTAGCCAATGCTGTGGTCATTTTAGCAAAAACACTTTCGACATCACCCATCATCCACTCAAGCATGTCTACATGATGACTAGCTTGATTAGTTAGTACTCCACCATCCATGGCCCAGGTTCCCCTCCATGAATCCTGATCATAGTAAGCTTGGTGCCTTGCCCATCTCACCCTAACAGTGCCTAAGGTCAACTTTCCAAATCTCCCAGAATCTAATGCATCTCTTAACTTCACAACAGGAACATTAAATCTATTTTGTTTAATTACAAATAATTTAATATTATTTTCATCACATGCATAAATCATAGCCTCCGTATCCTCAATACTTAATGCCATAGGCTTTTCAACCATTATGTGTTTTCCATACTTGGATAAATTAACCACATGTTCCGCGTGAAGGCCGCTTGGAGTTAATACAACCACAATATCTATAGTTTCAAGCTTCATCATTTCATCCATGTCTTCATATGAAGACACGCCAAACTGTTCTGCTATTTTTTTTGCCTTATCTATGATATTGTCACAAACAGATACTAATTTAGCTCCTTTAATTTGGTTAAACCCTAATAATTCAGAATGGCGCTTGGCAATGCGACCACATCCAACTAAAGCAAAATTAATCATTAACTACATCCTTATTAAAAAATAAATTAAATAAAATCATAAAACTACCTTCTCATTCTCTCAATCGCTGCAGTTGATGAAGATACCCATTCGTATGTAAACGCAACATTTCCGCCAATTTTCTCAATAGCAATTTTCTCCTCTAAAAAATTTGGATTCACCTCCTCTGCATTACTTTCATACTCTTGACCTTTAATAAGTATTGTTGGCTTGAGCATGTTGATCATTTCTATCGCAGATGCCCATTTATTTACACCGACATAATCAACACAAGCCATACCAGAAATTAACTCCGCTCTTTGTTCAGCTGGAAATACTGGACGATTAGGCCCTTTATTGATATATTGGTCTGGGGTTACCGTTACTATCAAGATGTCACACAATTTGCTTGCCGCTTCAAAGTGTTTAAGGTGTCCTGCATGAAGAACATCAAAACATCCGTGGCAAATACCTACGACACCTTTTTTGCTTTTAATTCTTGATATTATTTCACTTAATTCACCTAACTCTAGTACCGATTCAAGTGCATTCTTTTTCTGTTTACTCATATTTTTATATCTAATTAATAATTAAAAAAAATCAACCTCTTTTAAGGTTGATACAACCTGGCTAACACCTTTCAAATTCAATTTTCCACTTTTATTTCTATCTACAGCTATCACTGACCCAATTCCAGCAGAAACAGCCGACTTAATACCAGAAATTGCATCTTCTATAACAGCTGAATTACGTACATCGACTTTTAACAACCTGGATGCTTCTATAAAAATATCAGGCTCGGGCTTGGATTTCATCTTATGTTCAGAAACATAATTCCCTTCAACAATAACTTGAAATACATCAGAAATCCCGGCCTTCTCTAAAAGAAAAATACAATTTTTACTAGAGGATGCTACCGCTATAGGTATATTTTTTTTGCTTATTTTTTTAATGCATTCTATAGCATCATTAAACAGCACAACCCCTGTCTCATTAATCACCTTACGAAAAAAAGTGTTTTTTAAGTTAGATAGCCCATATTGGGTGCGCATACCAACATCGCTTTCCCGGCCCAATGGAAGTGAAATACCTCTCGATCCAAGAAAGCTATCAATTCCATGCATTCTCATTTTTCCGTCAACGTATGTTGAATAATCAGACTCTATATTAAATAGCTCTTGCCCCGTATCTAAATAATTATTTTCTTCAAGAAACTCATCAAATAATTTTTTCCATGCAAAAGCATGCACTGTTGCTGAATTTGTTATAACCCCATCCAAATCAAATATTACCGCCTCAACATGATAAGAGACCGGCTGTTCTTTTACTCTTTTAACCATTTTTTAATTATTATCCAATAAGCAAGAATTATATAGTTCATTCATTTTATGCATTTCTGTAATAGAGTCCTTATTTCTAACAATAATACTTCTGCCTTTTTCACCCATTTTAATACGTTCAGAAGGATTCTTATAAAGTTCAATAATTATTTTAGCTAACTTTTTATAATCGCCCGCATTAAACAACATGCCGTTATATTTATTTTTTATCCAAACATCATTATCAGCAACATCACTAATCACAACAGGTGTGCAGCATGACATTGCTTCCGCTGTACTTGAGGAAAGGCCTGCGTCTGAAAGAGAGGTGGAGATATAAATATCTACAGCTGAAAAAATTTCAGGTAATTCTTCCCCATTGTATCCTCCAAAAAACAATACTCTGTTATGGATATTAAGTTCTTTTACTAAACCTTCCAAGGCTTTAGTTTCAGGACCAGTACCGGCTATAATGAATTGTACATTATCAATTTGCTCAATAACTATAGGAATAGATTTTATAAGTGTCTGTATATCGTAAACTTTATAATGATTTCGAAGACTAATAACGTTAAAATCTATCCTATCATTTGAAAATTCCTTGCTATATTTTTCTGATGGCTTTTTAAGTTTATTAAATTTTAAAGTGTCGACTCCAAAATCAATAACCTTCACCTTTGAACGCTTTACACCAAAATCACAAATTGCATCGGACATATGCTGTGCATCACACGTCAATAGATCGGCCTTCTTCAGTACGTATTTAATAAACACCCTAGAAGGAAAGGATTTTCCGGTAACGAGAACATCAGAACCCCATGCGGTAGCAACAAAGGGCTTTATTCTAGAAAATGCCCCTAATATGCCATATGATGCAACAGAATGTGAATGAATTAAATCAATCTTTTCTTTCGATTTCCTTAAATAAATATACTTCAATGCAAAAAAAATATTAATAAAAAAACTTGATGACCGATAAAAACATTTTGGCTTTATACCGCAATATTCTTTAGACATCGTCTGATCATATTTGTGCAATGAGATCCATACTACACGAAACCCTTTTTCTTTAAATGAGCTAATCCAACGCCACGAATGGATTGAATTTGCCGGTGCTAGATATAATATAGTTTTCATAAATATTTAATTAACTCGTTCTAAATAAGTCACGGGTGTAAACCTTGTCTTTTACGTCCTGCAATTCATCCACCATTCTATTGGCAATAATTACATCACTTGCTTGCTTAAAGTCGTCTAAGTTGTCAATCACTTTAGAGTGGAAGAACTCATTCTCGCCCTGATCTGACAGTACCGGCTCATAAATAACCACTTCAATGCCCTTGGCTTTAATGCGCTTCATGATACCTTGAATGCTTGATGCTCTAAAGTTATCAGAGCCGCTCTTCATAATAAGACGGTGTATGCCCACTACTTTAGGATTTTTTCTAATGATAGAATCTGCAATAAAGTCTTTACGCATTGAGTTAGCTTCAACAATGGCATTGATTAACGCATTCGGCACATCTTTGTAGTTGGCTTTAAGTTGTTTGGTATCTTTTGGTAAACAATACCCGCCATAACCAAAGCTAGGATTGTTATAGTGTGATCCAATTCTTGGATCTAAACCCACCCCTTCAATGATTTGTTTTGAATCTAGGTTGTGCGTTTCAGCGTATGAATCTAGCTCATTAAAGTATGAGACTCTCATGGCCAAATAAGTATTACTAAAAAGCTTCACTGCCTCTGCTTCTGTTGAATCTGTAAACAAAACGTCGATATCTTCTTTTATAGCACCTTCTTGTAGAAGGTTAGCAAAGACCTTTGCTCTATCAGACTTCTCGCCGACAATAATGCGTGAAGGATGTAGATTATCATAGAGTGCTAAGCCTTCTCTTAAAAACTCTGGTGAGAAGATAATGTTATCGATATTAAACTTCTCTTTAATGCTTTTAGTGTAGCCAACCGGTACGGTTGATTTGATAATCATCACTGCACTAGGGTTAATATCAATCACATCTTGGATGACTGCTTCTACTGAGTCGGTATTAAAGTAGTTGTTATCGGTATCGTAATCAGTCGGTGTGGCAATGATGACAAAATCAGCATTCTTATAGGCCAGCTCTTTATCGAGTGTTGCGGTAAAGTTAAGATCTTTATTAGCTAGGAAATCTTCAATCTCAAGGTCTACTATTGGAGAGATCTTGTTGTTAAGTTGTTCAATCTTCTCAGGGAGAATATCAAGAGCAATAACTTCATGGTTTTGAGACAACAACATGGCGCTGGAAAGACCAACGTAACCGGTGCCGGCAATTGCTATTTTCATGATAATTTTACCTGTATTATAATTTGATTGTATCTACCGTATCACTAGCCTTAAATTATGGCCAGTAGCACAAAATATTAAAGGTTATTTTAAACCAGTATTTACGAAAAAAAACTGTAAATTAGTCACGACCGATAAGATTAGCTACCTTGTAACTAAGCTGTCGTGCAGTTGTCCACTTGCCACCAAAAATACTTATTAAATCCTTGTTAACTTGTATAGCGTATCCTCTTGTGGCTTTATTGGCATTATTAGCACTTTTTATCAATGGTCTGACGCCTGAAAAACTTTTTACCACATCTTTTTCTATAATTTCATCTTTAAAATAATGATTGTAAGCATCTATTAAATAAGCTATTTCGGGCTTCGTAGGTTTTATTTCATCTGAAATTAATTGCCTAACCTCTGTTGTGCCAATTAATGTTTGACCCTGGTACGGCAGAACAAAAAATATCCTCCTTTCATTTGGTACTTCTAAAAAATAACCATGATCCAGCTTTCTGCTAATAACAATATGAGACCCTCGTACTAGATCTAGCCTGTTCTCTGATTTAATATTGTTATCTGATAACAGTTTACTTGCCCATGGTCCAGTAATATTAATCACCTTTTCAAATTTTTCTTTAGAATTCTTATATGTAACTTCACCATCAACACTAACTTTATCTATTAAAGTATTTTCCAATAAAGTAAAGTTTTTGTATTTTTTTACTTTATCAGCTGCCCATAGCCCTAATCGATAATCATCCATCTGCCCATCGTAATAAGAAAATCCAATTACTAAATTATCTGTTTTTAAATCAGGGCAAATATTTTGCATTGAAACTTTATTATATTTCTGATGCTTACCTATATTATTCTCACCCGAAAGCAGGTCATATAAAAATAACCCTATTTTGTAAAGCCAGGCTGGGCGCCTTGATTGCTTATAAATTGGTATAAAAATTTTGATAGGTTGAGCCAAGTGTGGCGCTTGATCTATCCACCACTGTCTTTCTCTAAGCGCTTCTTTTACCAATCTAAATTCAAAATTTTCTAAATATCTCAAACCGCCATGTAGCAATTTAGATGAAGCCGATGATGTCTGAGATATTAAGGTATGTCTTTCAAACAATGTCACACTATGGCCGTATTTACACAACTCCCACGCTGTCATTACACCATTAATTCCGCCACCAATTACTGCTATTTTCATAAAAACTAACTCTGGATTTTCTACAAAATAAAAAACATTATTTAAATGTTAAAAAACATAAATGACGATAATGGCTACTATCGATAATTAAAGATGCGCAGGTTTAATCTCGCACTTAATTGTCATACATATGAAACACCGATCTTATCCGCTACCACCATTAACTTTTTATCCATGGTTAATA
>Ga0233435_1001057_pt1 | contig 28428 bp, 35 predicted proteins | sample SI_122_August201_3_FD_182735 | JGI IMG/M metagenome (GOLD analysis project Ga0233435, IMG submission 182735) | Seawater microbial communities from Saanich Inlet, British Columbia, Canada - SI_122_August2016_135_MG | ecosystem: Environmental > Aquatic > Marine > Inlet | place: Canada: British...
GGTAGCTTATTACTTTACACCTGAGTCTTACTTTACTCTATAGGTGTTTTTATTTAGCTACGACCAGAGGTCATGCACTTATCATACGAATTCAGGAGGTATAATAGCAATGCTATGAACAATAAAGCTGATGAGTAAGATACCGGCAAAGATTTTTCGCCGGTACAGTATGAAGATAATCGATAATAAGAAACTGGCAACAGCGTATTGTATTTTGAAGCTGGTTAAAATCGCCAGAACCCAAGGCAGGTCAGGTATGAGGGAGATGAGGCTAAGGCTGAGAGTAATAATAGCGGCAATTTCAAGTAAACCACGCACAGAGATAGGTTTAAGTGCCATGGCGTTAATTAGAAAAACTCTAAATCGCCAAACTCATCAGGGATGTGCTCTGTTTTATCCAAGTAGGTGACATCTAATAGGTGGATGATTTCTCCACCGGTAAGCACAGCAACTGTTGGAAACAATAAATGGATATTCAGTTCTTCGGTTTGAGAACTGTGTTCGTGATGAATATTTTCCGTAAGAATGCTTTTTAAGCCGATGATTTCATCCACCATCAAGGCAATAAATTTATCCACAGAAGTTTGAAACGTAATGACATTTTTACTTTGTTTCTGGTCACCTTCAGCCGAATTCATTTGTAACCGCTTTCTAAGGTCAATTACATCCATGATCTGCCCATGAATTTCAGTAATTCCTAGGTAGATATCGGATTGGTAAAATAGCCTTGTGACTTTGATGTCATTATTAAAGACGTTACGAACGTCTTTACAAAAAACACCAATGTTCAGGTCTCCGACCGTGGCGATGAGGTACTCTTCAGTATTCATTGAGAATGATTACGTTCTTTGTTTATGGTTGTATCAACAACTATAGACGAAATTTTATGGCTTAGAGAGTGTAGGAAAGTTAATTTTTCTGATTGAGTTCTTGGTGTAGGTATATGCTTACATTATGTTCGAAATAATTGAGGTTAACTGAAACATTTTCCGACCCTTTAATGGGGTCGGAGTGAGAGTAACCTAGCTAACCTTTAGCCCAACCAAAGGTAGGGTGGTAAATAATGATCGATCAGCAAAAAGGCAAATAAAGCCATCAGATAAATAATCGAGAAGCCAAAGGCTTTGATGTTAATTTTTTGGTCGGTACTTTTGAACATAATGATCGCATACCAAATAAAAATTAAGCCTAAGACAATGGCGCCTGCTAAGTAAAATAACCCACTCATGCCTGAAATGAAGGGCAATAAGGTCGCGTGTAGCAACAAAATGGTGTAGTACAAAATATTCACACGGGTGTGCTGTACACCATTGGTAACAGGCAACATTGGAATATCGACTTTGGCATACTCGTCACGGCGGTGAATGGCGAGTGCCCAAAAATGTGGTGGTGTCCAAATAAAGATAATCCAAAATAAAATCAAAGCATCTAATTGAATTTCACCTGTTAAAGCTGTCCAGCCAAGTAGTGGAGGAGCCGCACCGGCAGCACCGCCAATGACAATATTTTGTGGTGTCGCACGTTTAAGATACATGGTGTAAAAAACAGCATAAAACATCAGTGAGACGAAGGTGAGCACAGCGGTGAGTACATTAACCCAGATGAGAAGAATGGCCATGGCAATGGTGCCTAAAACAATGGCAAAGACTAATGCTTGTTTAATGGTTACCCGACCTTCAGGTAGAGGTCGGTTTTTGGTTCGACCCATTTTTTCATCAATTTTTTCATCGACAATGTGGTTGATGGCCGCAGCAGAGGCTGCAGCAAGACCAATTCCTAACAAACCACACACAAACTCTTGTAATGGTGGCCAGCCAGGGACAGCTAAAAACATGCCTACCATGGCAGTAAAAACGAGTAAGGCCACCACCTTGAGCTTACATAAGCCAAGGTAGTTATGACATTGTTGGATAAACTGACTTTGGCTGGAGTTCATGTTAACCGATGGTGTTTCCATAAAGCGTTATCCTGCGTCTACTTGGGCGGTTGATCGCAGTCGGTGAATTAACCAAACAATCGATATGAGTAAGCAAGCGGCAACACCGTTGTGTGCGGCTGCAATGGGGAGTGGTAATTGTAATGTGATGTTGCTAATACCAAGCGCAATCTGTATCAGTAGCAGGCTGAAAATAACAAACCCTACGCCTTTTAATGAGTCAGATTTGAACAGTAATTTGAGTGCCAGTAAGCCAACCAGTAATAAAACGACGATGGCAAACGCACGGTGCGTGACGTGTATGGTCATTCTAGAGATATTATCTAAGAGACCACCTTCATGGTTTAGGCCACTTTCTGCGGTGATGGTAAAGGCTTTCTCGAAATTGGTTTCAGGCCACATGTCACCCTGACAAGTTGGGAAATCTGGGCACGCTAAAGCGGCATAATTGGCACTTGTCCAGCCGCCAAGTGCTATTTGTAACACAACGACAATGAGTGCGCTGATGGCCAAAAATTTAAAGGCACTGCGGTCATTATCGGTGGCAATTTTGGCATTAGGGCGGGTTCTCAGTGAGAGCCAGCTTAAGCAGGCCAAACTGGTAAGACCACCTAATAGATGACCCATAACAATGATCGGTTTAAGCAATAAAGTGACTGTCCACATACCGAGTAATGCTTGGAAAATGATTAACCCAAGTAGAAATGTGGCGAGTTTGACGGGGGCACCAGTCGCCCGTCCCCTCCAAGCTAAAATGGTTAAGGTCAATACGAGTAAACCTAGGGTGCCGGCCACATAGCGATGGATCATTTCTTTCCATGCTTTACCTTGCTCCACAACTTGACCTGGAAATTCTGTGGCCACTTTACCAATGGCGTGGTCAGTTTCTGGGACGACTAAATGGCCATAACAACCAGGCCAATCAGGGCAACCAAGGCCTGCGTGGTTAAGGCGGACATAAGCGCCAAGCACAACAACAACCAAGGTTAATAATGTAGTAAAAACAGCAAGTCGGTGAAACACGCAAAACCCTTTCAAATGTTCTAGTATGACAATGTGGTAATGTCAGAAGGCACGTATATTATCAAATTTTTAAGCTAAGGGTAAATCTATTGACCAAAAAGTAGGCAATGGAGGGTTTTTACCCGATATGGGTGTGTTAAACTCTGCCGAATTCTTAAGATACGGAGTAAATTGATGCTTGCTACTAAATATATTGTGATCACTGTTTTAGTCTTAATTGTTGCCAGCTTAGCAAGTGCAATGGCCTATTTGGTTAAGGACGACAGCAGTAGTAAACGGACAGTGAAAGCGTTGACCGTTCGAATTAGTCTGTCGATAGCATTGATTTTATTCTTGGTTTTAGCAGCCTATATGGGTTGGATTAGGCCAAACAGTATCGTTTGTGACCCTGCGGTTGATGAGTATTGCCCTACGTCTCAAGAGAGAGCGGAAGAGAAAGCGAAAGGTACTGCGAAACCTTAATGGGCGTGCCGTTTTTTAGATAGGGAATTTCACCTAAACAAGGTGCTGCAAAGGCACTTTTAAGGGTTGCAATATTGTCAGTGAGGCAGTGCATTTGAGGGTCGATTTGGTTAGCAATCCAACCTTGTACTGTCAGCCCTTTGAGCTTAATGGCATCATAGGTTAATAACGCGTGATTCAAACAGCCTAAGCGCATGCCGACGACTAAAATCACCGGAACATCTAGAGCGTAGGCCAAATCAGAGATGTCTTGCCCATTCCCTAAAGGTACTCGCCAGCCCCCTGCCCCTTCTATGATCGTATACTCTGTTTGTGCTCTTGCAGCAGTACAGCATTGTTTGATGAGATCAAAATCAATAGTGCGATTTTCTTGTTCAGCGGCAAGATGTGGTGCCATGGCTTTTTGCAGTGCGATTGGGTTGACTTGTGAGTAAGGCATGGTGCCATCACTAACTTGTTGAATGGCCACTGCATCCGCATTAACCCACTCACCTGCAATGTGTTCACAGCCTGCGGCAACCGGTTTTATACCATTGGTTCGATGCCCTTGTTGTTTTAGTGCCTGTATCAAACCTAGGGTGACCCAGGTTTTGCCAACGTCGGTATCTGTCCCGGTGATAAAAAAAGCCTGGTTCATTGTTTTTGAATTCGGTCGATGGGAATGTAGGTTTCGATGCCATCATGGCTGTTTTTCTGAATTTTTTCAGGGGGCATCCAAGCATGACCATAAATGACTTCGTAGGTCGCGGGTAAGACACCTTGATCACGAAAGGTTTCGTAGGTTTGGGCCATCTGTTTAAACGCGGTTTTTCCTGTGAGCCCTCTATTTTGATCGTGCATGACGTTATGGGCGCCGATGCCTTTGAGTTCTTTAAGTAAGGTTTTAATGTCTTGGTAGGTTAAGGTGATGTGCTCACAATCCATGACAGGATCAGAAAAACCGGCTTGAATTAAGCGGTCACCCACATCATGCATATCCATAAAAGGATTAACGTGGGCAGTGTCATCGACACTGGCCCAACTCGTTCTAAGTTCTTTTAAAGTATTGGGGCCTAAGGTGGTGAACATCAGTAAGCCATTTGGGTTAAGCACTCGCCACCAGTCACTAAAGGTGATGTTTAAATCATCACACCACTGTAGTGCTAGATTGGAAAAGATCATGTCTATGCTATCGTTTTGGATGGGTAATTGTTCTGCATCCCCGCCGACGCAATAGACTTTTTTTCGCCATGTATTGCCTTGCTGAGTTTTGCGTAGCATCGCATGTGCAATATCCAGCGCAATAACATGTGCTGACGAATAGCGCTTATTCAGTTGGTGAGCAAATCGGCCTGTGCCAGCGCCAATATCTAATATGCGTTTGGGCTCAAGTTTAATATAATCAAGCCTTTCCATGACACGTTTTCCGACTTCATGTTGCAGTATGGCCATTTCATCATAGGTTGAAGCTGCGGCATCAAATGAGCGGCGCATTCGGGATTTGTCGATGAAGGTCATGCAGTTTCCAGAGCGGTAATAAACGGGCGTATTTTTTCACACACTGAGTCTGGATGCGACAAAAAAGGCACATGCCCTGCTCCGTCGATGTGTTCAATGTGGATACTTGGCTTTAATGCTTGTACAGGCTGGGTTGTTTTAGCTGAGATTAAAGTATCTTTCTCACCTAATATCAGTTGCATAGGTTGTTGGGTTTCAGAAAATTCAAAGCGGCAGTCACTGTGAGCCAATAAGGCTAACCCATCTTGTAAGGCGGTTAACTGTGCCGGTGATTCTGTCAGTTCTGTTTTTAACGTGTGGATGGTGCTTTTTGCATGCTTGGCACCCAACATTTGTAGGGTAACAAAACGTTCAAGGGTGATGCTTGGGTTGGTGCTAAGGGCATTGCTGAATTGCTCAAATATAGTACCTTTAACCCCGCATGGCCAATCTTCAGCTTCAGTAAAACGGGGGCTGGCGGCAATTAAAATCAACCCTTTGACGTGTTCAGGGTAGTGATGTGCTAAGTACAGACTGACCAACCCACCAAGTGACCAGCCTACCCAGATGCTGGGTGTGGGCTGCTGTGCTAGCAATGATTCAGCCCAGGCTTTTAAATCTGCGTCTTGTAGATCGGCGCCACCATGCCCAGGTAGATTTAAACAATGGTGTTGATGCTCGGGGAAACGTTGGGTAAACGAGCGCCAAATATTTTTGTTCATCGACCAGCCATGGACCCAGCTAATGACGCTCATTGTAATCCTTTGATTTGGCTTAAGACGTCAACCAATTGCTCGATGTGGGTGGTTTGATGAAAGGCGGATAAGGTGATGCGTAGTCGAGCAGTCCCTTCTGGTACGGTTGGCGGGCGGATAGCGCTCACCATAATACCCGCGTTATTCAGCGCTTGGCTGGCCGCTAAGGCATTTTCATCAGACCCTATCAAAATGGGCTGAATGGCACTGTCTGACTGGGTGCTGATATTGTGCTCTTGGAGTAATTGTTTAAATAATGCAATATTGTCGTGTAATTGTTGTTTTCGCCAGGTTTCTGTTTGAATGATTTGAATGCTTTGCTCGGTCGCGGCGGCAATCGCAGGTGGCATGGCCGTGGTATAAACATAACTTCTTGAATGCTGCACTAGGGTATCAATTAAATCAGCATCCCCTACAACGCAGGCACCTGAGGTACCAATGGCTTTGCCAAAGGTGTATACCAAAATGGGCACATCAGCACTGTTGAGTTGTGCTTGCTCAACTAAGCCTGCTCCTGTGTCACCTAAAAGCCCCACACCGTGGGCATCATCCACCATCAGCCAGGCTTGATATTTTTGGGCTAACTGGCTGAGTTTAGCTAAAGGTGCAGCGTCGCCATCCATGCTGAAAATGCCATCGGTCATGATCATTTTGGTACGAGCTTCAGATTGGCTGAGTTGCTTTTCTAAGGCTTGCATATCGAGATGAGCAAAGCGTTTGAAGCGTGATTTTGCCATTAATCCCGCATCAATAAGGGATGCATGGTTTAGCCGGTCTTCAAATACGGCACTTTGTGCATTAAGTAAACCGCTGGCAATGCCAAGGTTGGCCATGTATCCGGTTGAATACAGCAAGGCTTTCTCTCGGCCAGACCACTTAGCCAAAGCCCGTTCGAGTTTGTCGTGGGCATCCGTGTGGCCATTAATGAGGTGAGATGCGCCACTGCCAACACCATAGTGTTTAGCGGCGGTGATAAAAGCGTCGAGGACTTTAGGGTGATTACTTAAGCCTAAGTAATCATTGCTACAGAAGTTGAGCAAGCGTTGACCATTCACCTCAATGGTATGGTCTTGCGGGCCAAGCCGGGTTTTGACTTGGCGATATCGGTGCTGTTGTTTAAGCCGAGCTAAAGATTTTGAAAGGTCTTGCATCGGTTTTATTGCAGTATATTCATTCCAAGGCGGTCGAGCAGTGCTCTGTCGTCATTCACCACTGGGTTGTCAGTGGTCAGTAATTTGTCGCCATAGAATATCGAGTTTGCACCAGCAAAAAAGCACAGCGCTTGCATCTCATCACTCATTTCGGTGCGGCCTGCTGAAAGTCTGACAACAGAATGGGGCATGATGACTCTAGCCACAGCAATGGTACGGACAAAGTCAATGGCATCGACGGCAACACCGGAGCCTGCCAGTGGTGTACCTTCCACTTCAACCAACATATTCACGGGGACACTCTCTGGGTGTTTGGGTAAGTTGGCGAGTGTGCGTAACATGCTGGCACGGTCTTCAATGGATTCACCTAAGCCTAAAATGCCACCTGAACAAACGTTGATGTTGGCTTCTCTGACATGCTCTAAGGTATCTAATCGGTCTTGATAGGTTCGGGTGGTGATGACTTGTGGGTAAAACTCGGCTGAGGTATCAAGGTTGTGGTTGTAGTAGTCCAACCCTGCTGTTTTCAGTTTTTTAGCTTGCGAATCTGTTAACATGCCGAGCGTTAAGCAAGTTTCAAGGCCGAGTGCTTTGACTTCGGTGACCATGTTGATCACTTTGTCTAAATTTTTATCGGTTGGGTTGCGCCATGCCGCCCCCATACAAAAGCGACCAGCACCTTGAGCTTTAGCGGCCTTTGCTGCGGTTAGTACGGTTTCAAGCTCCATGAGTTTTTCACGCTCTATCTCGGTTTTGTTATGTGAGCTTTGTGAACAGTAGGAGCAGTCTTCTGGGCAGGCACCGGTTTTGATGTTTAATAATGAGCTAACTTGCACGGAATTTGGGTCAAAATTGGTGCGATGAATTTGTTGAGCTTGAAACAACAAATCATTGAATGGCAGTGAAAATAGTTGTTCAATTTCTGCCAGTTGCCAATCGTGGCGTAGGTCTTCTATTGGGGTAGACATGGCGGTTCCTTGATTGGCTATTTTGTTTAATTTTTGGAGCATAGCATGTGTTTGTTTGAATGTAGAGCTGCGTTCTTAGGTATCTTGTAAGGTTTTGATGTGGCTTTTTGTTTTTTTTGTCAGGCGAGTACTGGCCATTCTACTGGGGTTTGTGAAGCGTGTTTAGAGGCGATGCCAAGAATTAAGTCAGCATGCCCTATGTGCGGTATTGCTGTGGCAGCTGAAGCAGCGTGTTATTGTGCTGAATGTTTGCAGGCACCTAAGCCTTTTCAACACAGTGTGATTCCGTGTGACTACTCTGAGCCTATGAATTTTTTGGTACCAGGGCTTAAGTTCCAGGGTTTACTGCATCATTTGCCGGTGATGAGTTTTCTGTTGGCAGAAAAAGTGTCAGCCCATTATCAGGGGGATCGAGTCTTACCAGAGGCTTTGTTGCCAGTGCCGCTACATGCGAAAAGAATGCGCCAGCGTGGCTTTAATCAAGCCTTGGAATTGGCCAAGCCTTTGGCGCGTCAATTTAAGTTACCTATTTTGTCTAAGGCGGTGACTCGGGTTAAGGCGACGTTAGCGCAGAGTGATTTAGGGGTTGAATTACGTCGGCAGAATATTTTGGATGCGTTTCAGTTAACGGGAGTAATTGATTATCAGCATGTGGCCATTGTCGATGATGTGGTGACGACGACTGAAACGGTGACTGCGGTGGCACGAGTTTTACTGGAAGCTGGGGTTCAGAGGGTGGATGTTTGGGCTTTGGCTCGCGTGAAATAGCTGCATGATGAGCGGAAGGGAGAATACATTTGTTTTCTCACCCGTTGTTTTAAGCCGATTTGGTAGGTGTGTTTGGGAGCGTGTTTTTTTAAATTAAGATTAACGGGTGAGAAAAAAAGTATTCCCCCTTCCGCTCTTCGAGCTTTGGGGGGCGGGTATATGGTTGGTTGTTTCCTTTACCTAGGCTGCGGTGGATTTGCGTTTGCAGTAGCGTTGATTAGGTACGGAAAATGAATGCTTTTTACATATCATCAAAGCCCGCAGCTTTGTAATACTCTTTGGCTTTAACAGGGTCTTTTTCTACGCCACGACCTTCTGCGTACATGAGTCCCATTGTTGTTAGCGCCCCTTGTAGACCTTGCTCAGCCGCTTTACCAAACCATTCAAGAGCCAGTTCTGCATTGGCTTCAACACACTCACCTTCCATATACATAAAGCCTAAGCCGTGTTGGGCGATGGCCATGCCTGATTCTGCGGCACCTTTCATGTAGGCTGAGGCACGCTCTCCATTGACGACCATGCCTAAGCCATTTTGTAACATGATGGCCATTCTGTATTGAGCTTCAGGGTGTCCATCTTCAGCAATTGGGCCAAGCAGTGCTGCACTACGGGCAAATTCTTTACTTTCAAATGCAGCAATTCCGCTGCCTAGGTCTACGTCGATATCACCGTTGTTCATGGTGTGTTCCTTAATAATGAATTAGGTTATGAATTGAATGGTTAGATTATAACTCGGTTTGTGGCGCTTATTTCAATTGAAATCAGGCGGTATTTGGCGGGTTGTATGTAACGTTGGTTGTTTTACGTTTTAGAGTTTGAGTGTTTAACGCTGTGCTGTCTATAATGGTTCGAGTAGTATGCTAAGAAAACAATGGGAAAATAATGAAAAAAATATTCATGTTATTGCTTGTGTTAGGGCTGATGGCTTGTAATGTTAAAAAAGATCCATCTGCTGTGATTACGAGACAATTAAATGATGCTGAAAATATTGTCCGTTTTTCTTTGTGGGAGCATTTTCCTGGGATTCAGTCGCCAGAGTATCAAGCCCATGTTATGGACTTAGATTTTCTGAGCACCATTACGGTAACAGAGGTGGTACGGTTAGGCTTAAATATTGAATTAAAAGAAAGCGATGAGGGGCAACATAAAGCCACTGCAACTTATCAGGTGAAATTTTACCAGGTCGATTCGGTTGTGAACAAAACACTGACGTATGTACAAAAATGGATATTTAATGAGAAGAAGCAGCGTTGGGAAGTTGCATCAGATCTACCTGATTTTGCAGGGTTCATTGAAAAATATGCGGCCAAAAAACGCAAAGTCAAAGAAAATACTCAGCCTAAAATAAAAGTGATGGAGTTACCTTCACGGTTTTAAATGATTCAGTAGCAACGCCATGCAGACGAGTATGGCGCATTCTTGCAAGACTATGCTGGCACCAATGACGTCCCCTGTTAATCCTTGAATACGTTTTTTGCAATTGAAGTGAATCCAGATAACAACCCCCCCTGCAATAACCCAAGAAATCATTATCATGGGTGTTGTCATCAATACGCTAAGCCCGACAAAAAAACTGACCTGTAATAGAATGAGGGGCACTTTAAGTTGCTGCTTGATGCTGCTGCCATACCCTTGTGGTTTGGCATAAGGGGTGAGTTTTAATTGGAGTAATAATGTGGTTCTGGCGATAACAGGCGTAAGCCAAAACCAAAATATGCCTTGAGTACTTTGTAAAATAGTATAGATCGATGCCAGCATAATGGCACTGATCGCAACTATGACAAGAATAGCCATGGGCCCTGCTGTAGGGTCTTTCATGATGGCCAAGGTTTTATCTTTATCTTGCCCCCCTCCTACCCATGCATCTGTCATGTCTGCCAGGCCATCCCAGTGTAAGCCGCCAGTAATGAGTAACCATAAGCCAAATAGTAAGGCTGAATTTAAGGCGGTGGTGGCAAAGGGGAGTATCAAAGCGAAGCCATACAGAGCTAAGCCAATGACGGTACCAACTAAAGGATAAAAGTAGGCGGCTTTTGCAAAGTCTTGTTCTCGGTATTGACAGTGTGGCGTGGGTAATAGGGTTAAAAATTGAAAAGCCAAGCATAAACGGTTCAACATGAGGCCACCTGTGGGTTGTGAGAGACAAGCTGAAAGCGTTGGTCACTGTATTGCAGGGTACTGATGCAGGCATAAGGTGTGGCAATGTAAGCCAGTTTATTCCAGGGGATGTGGCATAGTGTTTTTAGCACCATGCGTATATTCCCACCATGCGTGATGACTAAAATATTGTGTTCTGGCTGTAGCACAGCCTGGTTTAAAGCATGCTGAGTACGTTCAAAAAAGGTTTGGATCGGTTCGGCATTATTAGGAGTATAGGTATCAGGGGTTTGCCAATATTGGTCTACAGCGTCACCAAATTGTTTTTTTAACGCATCATAGGTTTGACCTTCCCAATCACCAAAGTGAATTTCTTGCCAATTGTTGTCTGTTTTATAGGGTTGATTGCACCATTTTGCATATTGCTGGCAGCGTTGTAAGGGTGAACAAATAATTTGATCCCATTTTTGCTGTGGTAAAGCGAGTTGCATTTGTTTCAAGCCTAAGGGTGTTAGAGGGTCGTCTGTTGACCCTCGATAATAACGTCCTCCTTCAGGTTCACCATGGCGGAGTAAGGTGATGTTAGTCACTGCCATTGTTTACACCGGCTTGTGCAAAGGTGGCCATTTGGTGATGTAGTAGTGAGGCCATCTGTAGTAATGGAAAAGCAATTGCCGCCCCACTGCCCTCACCTAAACGCATGTTCAGCTGTAACAGAGGTGTTGCATGGAGTGCTTGCATGAGCCGTGCGTGTCCAGGCTCTGCAGATTGATGAGCAAAGAAAAACCAGTGTTGTAAATCAGGCTGTATTTTTTGTGCGATGAATGCGGCAACCGTGGCAATAAAACCGTCCACTAAAATGGGTAACCCTAATTGGCCGCAGCGAATATAGGCGCCCGTTAACGCCGCAATTTCAAACCCACCTAAGCATTGTAATGTGGATAAAGGGCATGTGAGACTGGCTTGGTGATGTTGAATCGCATGGCGAATAACACCCGCTTTATGCGCGATGCCGGTATCATTTAAGCCTGTTCCTGGGCCAACCAGTGTTTCTGGTGCTTCTTGGAGTAATGAACACGCTAAAGCTGTTGCACTGGTGGTGTTGGCAATGCCCATTTCTCCGCCAATAAAAACATCAGCCGTGTTATTTTTAGCACGCTCTGCAGCTTCTTTGCCTTGCGCTAATGCTTGCGCTAATTGTGTTTTATTCATGGCGCAGGCGTTCATAAAATTTTCAGTGCCAGGTGCAATACGAGCATCAATCACAGCGTCCATTTTGGGTAAATCGGTGACCGTACCAACATTGATAATTTCAAACGTGGCTTGATGGTGTTTGGCTAAAACACTAATGGCAGCACCCCCATTTGAGAAATTTTGGATCATTTGTGCGGTGACACTTTGCGGAAAGGCCGACACATTTTCTGCCGCAATGCCATGGTCTGCTGCAAAAATACTGATGTGACAGTGGTTGATGAGGGTTTTATGGGGTTTTAAAGCCTGTAGACGAACAGCGACGCTTTCTAACACGCCTAATGACCCTGGGGGCTTGGTGAGTTGAGTCTGGTGTTGAATGGCAGCGGCTTTCGCAGTTTCGTCAATGGCATGAAGTGGTTCAAGCGTCCAGTCAGTCATGGCGTGGTCCTTTTATGGGGGTTGCAATACCTGCTACCATCAGGCTGACAGCGTCACAGTGTGCGCCAAGTTGCTGGTGTAACAAACCTATTTCATCACAATATCGTCTACTTAAACTGTCCATGGGTGTGATGCCCATATTGGTTTCATTGCTGACAAAAAAAATATCGGCTGGGTGTTGCTGTAGGCAAGACAGTAAATCGGCAACGTGCTGTTTAAGTTGTGGCTCTTCTTGTATTAATAAGTTGGTGATCCACAGTGTTAAACAGTCGATTAGAATACATTCTGTGTGTTGCTTGAGTGTGTCTAATACGCGGCTCAGCTCAATTGGCTCTTCAATCAGTTGCCAGTGTGCTGGGCGCTGCTGTTGGTGTTGAGTGATTCTGGCTGCCATTTCAGCATCACCACAGGTTGCGGTGGCAATATAGGTGACGGGCTTCCCGGTTGCTGCGGCTAATGTTTCTGCGTACTGGCTTTTGCCTGATTTTACCCCCCCTAAGATTAAATGCTGCATGAGGCTATAACCTTCTAGGGAGTGACCAAGCGACAATAAATAAACTGGCAGCACCGACAACAATGGAAGGCCCTGGTGGTGTATCGTACCAAAAAGACGCCAAAATTCCGGCTAAAATACTGCAGCAACTAATGGCAAAGGACAGAAAAACCATATGTTCTGGTGATTTTGCAAAGCGTCTTGCGGTTGCTGGCGGGATGATTAATAAGGACGTGATCAGCAATATGCCAACCACTTTCATGCCCATCGCGATAACAAAAGCCAATAGTAATGAAAATATGAGGTGAATTCGAGTGACCGCTATGCCTTCAACTTGGGCGAGTTCGCAGTGAACTGTCATGAGTAATAAAGCACGCCAAGTTAAGGCGATGGTGATTGGCACGATGAGAGACAGGCTGGCTAACAACCAAAGTTCAGACGGGCCAATACTGAGGATATCCCCTAGTAAAAATTGCATTAAATCCACATTGGGTGTGTCTAGTAGAGAGATCATCACCAGGCCTGTAGAGAGTGCCGTGTGAGAAAAAATGCCTAAAATCGTGTCATTTGGTAGGGACTGCTTTTTTTGTAATACCATGAGAACAATAACAATCAGTACGGATACGGCTGCAATAGCCAAAAAATGAGCAATGTTTAACCACAGTGCAATGGCAAGACCAAGTAATGCTGAGTGCGCTAACGAGTCACCAAAATATGACATACGGCGCCAGACGACGAAGACACCTAGCGGCGCTGTCATAACGGCTAAGCACAAACCGGCGAGTAGTGCGTCTAGCATTAAGCTATCCATCATCAGATGCCTTAGGGTGAGTCACGATAGAGCCATCTATGTCATGGTGGTGATTGTGATGATGGGTGTAAGTCGCAATATTATTGGCGGCATCACCAAATAAAGATAAATACGCGGGATGTTGGCTGACACTATTGGGGTGACCAGAGCAGCAAATATGGTTATTTAAACAAATAACTTGGTCTGTTGCGGCCATGACCAAATGTAAATCATGAGAGACCATTAAAACGGCGCAATCATACGCATCACGGATATGGCTAATCAGCTCGTACAACTCGGCTTGACCATTGACATCAACGCCTTGGGTTGGCTCATCTAAGATTAATACATGGGGTTGATTGAGTAGTGCTCGGGTTAATAAAACGCGTTGTAGTTCCCCGCCAGAAATAGACTGAATGGGATGAGAGGCAACATGTGAAATGCCAATTTCGGCCATTTTATCAGCAACATGTGATTTTTTACGGTGTTTTCCGAGCAATAAGAACTTTTCAACCGTAATGGGTAACGTTGTGTTTATGGATAAACGTTGTGGCATATAACCGATATTCATTTTAGCCTGTTTTCTGACAGTGCCTTGGTTCGGTTTGGTTAAGCCTAAAACCACTTTCAGTAACGTCGTTTTACCAGAACCATTAGGGCCTATTAAGGTCATGATTTGCTTTGGGAATAACTCAAAAGAGACGTTTTGTAATACCCATTTTCCCTGGCGCTTGACATGAATGTCATGGACTTGGATGATCGGGGAAGAGTTCATTTGCAGATCTATATGATGAAGGTCAAGGTTGGTTAGACGCTGATCATATACTATTTCGTGCTTTGACAACACAATAAGGAACACCCATGGGACACCATAACCACGATGCTTTTAAAGCATTGAACATCGCCGTATTAACTTTATCGGATACCCGCACTGAGGAAAATGATACCTCAGGCCAACTTTTGGTCGAGCGTTTACAAACAGCAGGTCATCATTTAGCAGATAAAAAAATTGTAACGGATGATGTTTATAAAATTCGTGCTGTTATGTCTCAGTGGATTGCCGATGAGTCGGTTGAGGTTGTGATTTCAACCGGTGGTACAGGGGTAACTGGGCGTGATTTGGCACCTGAAGCCATTGAATTGTTATTTGACCGAACCATTGATGGCTTTGGTGAAATGTTTCGGCATTATTCCTTTGATGAAATCGGTGTTTCAACGGTACAGTCCCGTGCTTTTGCTGGCACCGCAAACGGCACTTATATTTTCTGTCTACCGGGCTCATCGGGTGCATGCAAAACGGGTTGGGACAAAATCTTAAAATCCCAATTGGATATTACGACTAAGCCGTGTAACTTTGCGGTATTGATTCCCAGACTATTGGAAACCTAAATTTATGGCAGAACGAACACCAAGAGAAGAGCAAATAGTACAAGTGCATGCCGCTTATGTGTTGCAAGTGGTGAAAACAATCGGTAACCCTGCGATTCGTAAAGAGACCGATTATGCTCTGCAAAAAGCGGCAGAAAATGGCTGGGCTAGCTTGGTGAAGGTAACCCATTTTATCTTAGACGGGCGTCGAGATGATGGTTTGTTAGTTGGGTTGGATGAAGAAGACCGTGCAATAGTCGAAGCCATTTTGGCCGGCATTCAAAACCCTGCCACCCTACCAGACCCTCAAGCGGTTGCGGATGCAGGGCAAGCAGCACCCGGTATCGCGAATATTATTTTTGCAGCAAGTAGAAGTGATATGCAGGCACTCGAAGCGATTTCGGGTATGGCAGAACAAATGAGTCAATCCGGCGGAGATATGGCGTTATTGGCGGCTAAAATTCGGCCAATGATACATGGGGAACGCGAGTTAGAGATTTTATGCAAAGGAATGTCGGCCAGCGGTGAAGCATTGGTTGCCGATGTGGTTAAAATATTGAAAGAGTTAGATAGTCAAGCCAACTAAAACCCATTACCAAAATTGCCACCAGCTCTTTTTGTCATAAATCGGTGGCGCTTGTTCACTCAGTTGTTGCTGAAAACAAACAGGGCAAACGGCGGTAATACAAGCGTGCTGTTCTACAACGGGTGTATAGCCGTGCTCTTCTTCATAAAGGGTATGGCAGTCATAGCACCAGGCATCGGGCTCGCCTTCGCTTTGGGAGTCTGGAGCGTAGGCAGGTTCGTCATTTAGTGCAACATGCTCGCAGGCAACAACCGCGTGTTGATGACCATGTTTACGGCAATAAATGGTGTTCATGTAAAACCCTTTTTTTAATGTTCCTCTGATATCCATTGGGAGAGGCTCAGTGGCCAGCGCCCGCATGAAATGCATCAGGGTATTCTTGTTCCATTAAATAATTAACGGCATCGGCAATGGGCCCTGTAAGACCGTGTTTGTTGATGCTACATGGTGCTTTATTTTGTCCGTCAGCGAGGTCAACAATTTCATCTAACAACTGTAAGATGGCTTTTTTATTGATTTCTCGTTCAGCTCTATGAGCTTGTTTGAGAGACAGTATTTCCTTTTTTACTTGCTGCCAGACAAAGAACAAAGCAAGCAAAAATGACAGCAATACGAGATTCAGTAGCATCAGGATTAAAATACTTGAGTCAGGCATGTTGGCATCTCTTTGTAGAAAGGAAAATATCACATATATAAATGCGATTATACTGTTTATCTAATATTAGAGTAATCTTATTGTTGTTTTGTGACAGAGGTCTCAAAATAGTCGCCAATATTGAAAACAAGGAAAAATAAGATGGTTCAAATGGATGTTCATAAACAAATATTTAGGACAGGTTGCCTATTTTTATTAACGGGTATTCTGCTCGGTGCTTTTGCAGCACACGGGTTAAAAGCCATGTTAAGTGATCACCACCTATCGGTATTTCAGACAGCCGTTACTTATCAGATGTACCATGGTTTGGGTTTGCTTGCTCTGAGTGTCTGCCCGTTTTGCGAGCCATCTAGGCTCACATTAGCCTCCCGTATTTTAACGCTTGGGGTATTGGTTTTCTCTGGGAGTTTGTATGCGTTGGTGCTGTTAAAAATACCGATGCTGGGTATGGTGACGCCCTTTGGCGGTATCTTAATGATATTAGGCTGGGCGCTGGTGTTGTGGTCAACCAACACTAAAACTGGCACCAACTTGGAATAGACGTGTGATATTGGTTGAGCGCGCGGTCTAGCGCTCGATAATTTGGCTCAAAACGAGCAACTAAAGCCCAAAATTTTGCTGAATGGTTTAAGTGATGGGTGTGACATAACTCATGGATAATCACATAGTTCATCATCTGTGGGCTTAAGAACAAGAGTTTACAGTTGAGGCTGATATTGGCCTTGCTAGAACAACTGCCCCATCGTGCTCTTTGATTACGGACACTGATTTTATTGACAGATATCTGCATTTTTTCAGCAAGTTCGCGCGTTTTAGTGGTTAATACTTCCTTTGCAACGTGTTTGCAAAATTTGATCAGTGCGTCTTGCACCAAATGTTCATCCTGGGTTTGGCCAGATAACGTTAATTGTCGGTGTGCAGAATCAATACGAAGCTTAATGTGACTGATGAGTAAATTGGGTTGATAGTGCACTGACCATGTTTGCCCAATACCTAAAAATTCAACTGTGTCAGGAAAAGCGACGGCAGGTACTGCTTCCGGCATTCGGTTTAGAGCGCGTTTAATCCAATGGTGCTGCTCTGATAACAGACTGAAAATTTCTTGCTCTGAAATAGTGTGTGGTGAGGTGATTCTTAGACTTCTTGAGGCGCTTAAAGCCATTTTAATAGACTTTGCACGTTTATTATAACGGATACTTAATGGAATTTTTTGCCCTTCTCCTAAGTCATAGAATGGCATCATCTTAGATTCTCCGGTTGCAACTGATTACGGGGGCGATTAAGCTTTCTTGACCCACTATTAGTATGTAAATGCCATGAAAAATAATAATTTGGTGACAACGTTGATACTACTGGTATCCGTGTTAGTTAGCCCAAATCTGTTTGCTGCAAAAGAACCCATTGTGGTGCAACGTGCTGAGTTTGTTGCCGCTGAAAAAGCGTTGGCTAAAGGGCACACTAAAACCTATCGTGCCCTGAAGGCAAAATTAACACAATACCCTCTGTACCCTTATTTAGAATACAAAGAATTACGCCGTAGGCTGAGTTCTGCTAAAAGCAAACAAATCCAAGCGTTTTTAGATAAATACCCTGATACGCCAGTCAGTTCCCAATTGCGTAGAGCGTGGTTGAACTACTTAGGTAAAAAGCAACGTTGGAAAGCGTATTTAAAATTTTATACAGGATCTGGGAATGTCAAAAGGCAGTGTTACCATGTGCATGCTTTAATCAAAACGGGTAAGAAAAAAGAAGCATGGCCGCTGGTTAAGCCTTTGTGGTTGGTGGGTAAATCACAGCCTGATGAATGTACACCGGTATTTGATGCTTGGAATAAAGCGGGGTTTTTGTCGGCAAAAATTGTCTGGCAACGGGTTGAGTTGGCTATGGAAAAGCGCCAATCACGATTAGCACGTTACCTGTCTAAACTCATGTCGAAAAAAGACAAACGCTTAGTCGATTTGTGGCGCAAAGTGTACCGGGATCCTGGCGTTATTTTAAAAGACCGAAAGTTTAAGAAAGACAGTCATATTCTCAGAACCATATTAGTGTATGGGATCAAAAGGATGGCTCGAAAAGACCCAATGAAGGCATTGGCAACGTGGGAAAAATTAGCGACAAATCATAAGTTTGAAAAATATCATGAGCATTCAGTAAAACGTTTTATCGGCATCCGGCTAGCACGTAAAAACGACCCTAATGCGATTGCATACTTAGACAAATTATCCAGCAAAGCTGAAAACAAAACGTTAAGAGAGTGGCGAATTCGGGTTGCTTTGCAAAACAGTGATTGGGCACATGTTCTAAAGTGGACAACCAAATTGCCAAAAGCTGAAATGGATGATAACTGGGTTTACTGGAAAGCCAAATCTTTAAAAGCCTTAGGTAAAGATAAAAAAGCCAATAAGCTATTTAAACAGCTTGCTAAATCAAGAGATTTTTATGGGTTTCTCTCGGCAGATATTTTATCCCAGCCCTACGCTTTAGGTGATAAACCGTTGGTTATTAAGCCTGCTGAATATCAATCGATCAGCAAGATCAAAGCGGTTAAGCGTGCAAAAGAGCTGTATAAATTAAACCGGTTGATTGAAGCGCGGAGAGAGTGGTACCAACTCAGTTTGACGTTTAGCAACCGACAGTTACAAATTGCAGCAAAATTAGCAGACCAATGGAAATGGCATGATCGAGCGATCATCAGCTTAGCCAAAGCAAAATACTGGCATGACTTAGTCACAAGATTTCCAATCGCACACAAAAGTTTTGTGACTAAATTTGCTCACAAGCAAGATATAGAGCCTGCCTGGGTTTATGCGGTGATTCGCCAAGAAAGTGCCTTTATCAAAGATGCACGATCAGGCGTTGGCGCAATGGGTTTGATGCAATTAATGCCAAGAACAGCCAAACAGGTTGCCCAGCAGCTCAAGCGAAAATTTAAGAGTAAATATGAGTTGTTAGAGGCAGAAACGAATATTACGTTAGGCACTGCGTATTTACGTTCTGTTTTGAATAAGCTTGATAATCACTCAGTATTGGCGACAGCGGCTTATAATGCCGGGACACACCGGGTAAAACGTTGGTTGCCTGAAAATATAGCGATGCCAGCAGATGTTTGGGTAGAATTAATTCCGTTTAACGAGACCCGAAAATATGTCCGCCGAGTCATGGCTTACACCGTGATTTATGAGCAACGCTTAGGGTTAAAACCAACCTCATTGAAAGAGCGTATGCGCCCTATTCGGATCTTAAAAAACATGGTGAGTTTGGCGTATCAATGGCAGCGTAAAAAGGGTAAGTCATAGTTTTTAAACGGGTTGGCCAGCTAAAGGGCTATTGCACACAAAATCAGACACAATGTATGCAATAGCACTCGTTATGACAAATTAAACCCTAACTTAGACAATTGCTTGATGCCTTTGCGTTTTTCGGCTTTAGATGAATACTGAAGTACTACATGAAATTCACCAAAGGGTTTTTTGAACCATGCCAAGTTAATTTTTGGATTGGATTTTTTAAGGTAAGCGACAAAAGCTTCTGCCCGGTAAACTTGTTTAAAGACCAAAATATCGATTTTTTGCTCGGTGGCATAGTTATGTTTAGGGATACTGTTATCTTCACGGACCACATAGGACAAGTGTTGATTAATATAACCTGCATACCATTTAGCCCCTTTGGGTATAGAGCTATGTGAGTCTGTTTTTTTGATTCTGCCAGGACCATAATTGTAAGCTGCTAAGGCTAAATAAGGGTTCTGTTTATAGCGATCTAATAAGTACCTTAAATATTTTGCCCCCCCGTTGATGTTGACACAGGGTTTGAATAAATCCGCTTTACGCATGATCCCTAAATCTTTTGCCGTACCAGGCCATTGGATTTGCATCAGGCCATAAGCGTTGGCCTTAGAGATTGCTTTACTATTAAAATCGGACTCTCCCCTTGCCACGGCGAGTAACATGGCTGTGGATATTTTATGGGTGGCTGCCGCTTTTTCAAAACAGGCTTGATGTGGAAAATCAATTTGTGTGCTGGGTTGATGGTCATTTTTCAAAGCTGCTTTCAGTTCACTTTCCACGTTGGCAGAAGAGCTCGCTAAAGCAGTGTTTGTTAGCAGTATAAAGCCTGATAACACCCCTGAAATGACCCCCATTACAGGTTTCATGACCAGTCTCCTTGGCCAACAATCTTCATGCCAAAGGCTTGTTCAATCGCGCGTGCGCGTGTTTTACGCTCAGAGGCATTGGTGTAAGGAAATGCGACCACATATTTCAACGTATCCTGTTTGATGACTTGAACGGCCACACCAGATGATTTGGCAATACGCTTAGCGAACCCTTTAGCGGCGATTTCAGTTTGGAACGGCGCCCAAAATACTTGCCATTCAGGTTCTGTATTTTCTTGGGTGTTGGTATCCTTTTTACCGTAACGTTTATCTAAAGCATATAAGTCTGTGGTGCTTTCAATATCAAAGTCTAAAGGTTCTTCTACGGCTTCTGGCGTTGTTATTTTCGTTAAGAGCGGTGCTTCAGCCGTCGTTTTTTCTGCCGCCACAGGCGCCTCATCGGTGAGTGAGGGCATGCTGACTTTAATATCATCTTGGCTAGCGTCAGCAAGTAAGTTAGGCGCGGTCACCTTTTCTAGCGTCACAACTTCAGAGGAAATGGCCTCTGTCGTGGTGTCAACGGGTGTGGTTTCAATGGGCTTTTTAGGTAAGGTAAAGTCACTTAGTGCCTCAGGATTATTATCCTCTGTGGCTTCCGCAGCGGCATTCCCTTCGGGTTCTGCTTGGAATACATCACAGTTCTGACTCACGTCTGCGGGGTCACAAGCTGTCCACTGGCTGGCAAGTGCTTTCATTGATGGCATGGAAGCCTGATTGGCTTCATTACTGGGTTTTAGCATAAAAAATAAAACACCACTGGCCAATAATGTTCCGGTTGCAATACCTGCGATTCTAGACATAATTTATTCTCCAATAGCTGTGTTTTTAATCAAGAGCCTGCCACTCACCGTCCATATCACGGCAAGCGAGACCTACAGTGCTACCTATAGAGTCGACTTGTTCAAAGTATTTTCGGCATTCATTACCATGGCGCATCACATTATCGAGTACTTTAAAGTAACCTTGTACAGGGCTTCTATGGTGTGATGCCATCGCATACCAATTGATTCTAGGCTGGTTAGGGCCATAATCCATGGCATAGTCAAAAGCTTGTTTCTCGACTTGCTCAATGTCACGGCCTCTAAACTCACGGTGAGTACGGCGCTTTTGGGGTTTTTGTTGTGGCTCCCAGAAGGCGGTTTGTTGAGTATTGATCGCTTTTTGTCTGCTAATGGCAGGCATAGGTTTCGGCTCGGCTTTAGCAACGACCACAGGCTGCCTTTTGGGGATGCTTAAATAAGCTGAGCTTTCCATACCCTTGAGCACCATATTGTGTTCTTTCAATAAAGCGACTGACAGAATAAACAAGCCTTTATTGCCGCTGACTTCAGAAATTTTGTACTCTAAAGTGAAATTGGCTTTTTTACTGTCTTTTATAATAGTGACCTCATCAAATTTGGTTAAATAACGGTCTATTAAGCTGGATACTTGGTTAACCATTGGGTTGTCAGTTTTATTCAGTAATTGAGTATTTAACGTAAGATCCCCACCGAATAATCGGTTGCGAAACAAGCAACTCATATTTTTGGCCAAATAATTGGCGACTAAATCAGCCTCATTGGCTCTAAAGGGGTGTTGTCTTAAGCCCTTCAGGTGAGGTGATACATGTTTTTGTTTGGTGAGTGCGACATATTTTGGCGGTAAATCACCTGTCCATTTTAAGGTGAGCCCTGGAATCCAAATATTTTCTTCGGTATCGAGTGCGCGTACCCTGATAAACGTTTGGCCTGAAACATTGGAGACCCCTGACTCAATGCCAACAATAATCGGTTGCTGATTCATATCTGAGCAATCGAGCTCCGATAGTCTGCGCTGGCGTGAGTTGGCACTTTGCCCTGGCTGCCAAGCAAGCTTGACGTTCTGGGCGCCGAGTAAAACATCTTTGACAGCAACCTGAATATGTTGATTGAGGCCATTAATTTCTTGCTGTATCTCGTCCCCTTCTAAGCTGGCGACCACGATGGTGCGTCCTTTAAAGCGAGGATGATGAGATAACTTATCCACTAAATAAGGCGATAATGTCCTGTTTACCCAGTGATCTAGTGACGGTGCACGCGCATTAACACTTGCCGTACTAGAGTGTACTGCTGGTTTGAGTGGCATCGTTTGTACACAACCAATCAATGAACAGGCTAATAGAGGTGCGATGAGTAATGTTTTCATTTTTATAGTCTCTTCTACTTATTGTTCGAGTAAGATTTTTCCACCAGATTGAATAACCAGGTCACCACCTTTATGTTTTGAGGTAATGGCCGTAATTTCACGCTTCATTTGATTGGGTAGAGCAACACCCCAGGTGACTGAATTTGCACGATAAAAGGTGTATTTTTGTTTCAATAAATTTTGATAAATTGGCGGCACTGTGGCGACAGCCATTTGATGATATTGGCGTGGTTTTGTCGCCTTGATAAAGGCACCGTTGTACACTCGATAGGCTTGGTTATTGGTCATGGCGAAGAAATCAACTTGGCCACGTTTAACCAATGTCGTCAGTACATTGTCGGACGAGAAGCGAAGCGAAAATCCTTTCTTCTCTGGTTTTTTTACCGCAGGTGCCGCCACTTTTTTGCTGGGTGCAGGCTTGCTTTTGATGGGGGCGACGGGCTTACGTTTAGCTTGCTGGATTTTTTGTTGGGCTTTTAGCGTTTGCAGTTCTTTAATTTTTTGCAGGCGTTCACGGTTTAGTTGTGACATTGTTTCAGACATTTCTTGCTGTTGTGATGATTTGTTTTGTAATTGCTGTGATAGAGACTGGTCTTGAATTGTCTTTTGTATCACTTTTGCAGAAACGGATTCTAATGTCGTACTTGCTTGGTTTAATTGTTTTTCTATTCGGTTTAAGCTCAATTCTTCGCGATTAACTTTGCGACGGACTTCAGTCAACTGTGACTGAGTAGAGTGTGCAAGCTGTTCTAGCTCATCAACATGAATTTGTTTCTCAGATAAAGTGCTATCCAATCGTTGAATATTTTTTAGCTGAGACTCTAGTACAGCACGGTTGCTTATAGACTGCTGTTGCAGCTGTTGCTCAGTCGTATTGAGTTGATCAATTTGTGCCTGTTGATTCTGCATGGTCACTTGTGAGTTTAAAATCGCTTGGGTGACTGTTTCCTGCTGGCTTAGCAACTGCTGGTATTCCGCCTCAACCTGGTCACGTTTGTCAGTCAGTTCTTGAAGAAATGTTTGTAAATCTGATACCTGTTGCTCCAAAGATTGCTTAAGTTCAAGCCTAGGTCTGGCATCGGCTTTCCCTGTTGGGATACTTTGTACTAAGGCGAAAATGGTCATTAGGCAAAAACCTAGTATTGCCATAAATCGCATAATATCGGTTTGTAATGTCTCAATATCAGACTGAGGGTCATATTGTTTGCGGTAGGCGATCATGATGATGCGCCTTGAGGAGCAGGACCAAAGTCCATTTCTAGTGTATGTTCATCTTTTTCAACAGCAGCGGGTTGTTGGTTGATAAAGTGGTTATTTAGCTGAACCAGTTGTTGTTCAATATTCACCAAGCTGGTGTGTAGTTGCTCGTTTTCAGTGTCTTGTAGGGTGAGGTAAAAATTCTGCATGCCAGTACCAACCCGAATGGTTTTATACACTCGCATCACATAGCCACCAACACCGCCGAAAATGGTGGTTGATAAAGACAGTAAAATGCCACCATCCACTAACCGTTGTAAGATGGCAAAAGCGCCCTCTTCTGCTGCGGTTGTTGCATCTAAACCACCTAATGCTGAAAGTAAGGCGCTTCGCATGCCAATGGCTGTCCAAATCACACCGATACCAAAAAACAAGCCAATCCAAATATCGACCAAATTTTCGGACTGCATAACGGTTGCAGAATCAACCCCGGGGTTTTGTAATTGGCGATTGAGTTTATTTAACTGATACCAATAGCAAACAAAAATGAGACCGAAAAAGACCAATGATAAACGTAAATTATCGTATACCCAAAACAACATTTGTTGAACATCAGGCATATAAGGAATTGAGAAGACAATTACTTCCGTCATATTGAGAACATACAATAAAGCGATAATGACCAATGAACTGATCACTGAGCCAATGATAATGCCGTTGGCGAACCCTTTAATGCGGTGGAAGTAACTCATTATTTAGCTCCTAGAGGGAGGGAAAACCAGCCGGGTGCAGATGCACCCAGCCGGAGGACACATGGTACAGATTATTCTTATTATTTAGAGTGAGGCAGTGCAAGCCATTGCAGTCGCTTCTAATACCAACACAATATCGCTATGTTGTTTTAGTGTTTTGAAATAACCATCACGATCACCGGCTACTTCAAGAATGCCTTGCTTCTTCATTTTCAACTCAGATTGCATATCTTGAATCATCGTTTGTTTGCTTCGACTAGCAGAACAGACATTTAGCGTATCTGAAAGGGAAGTAAACGTAGGGGAGAAATACTGGGTATAGTAGTCTCGGCCTTGGCGTTTGCTAATAATGCCGCTCTCATAACTCCAGGTAACGAATTGGCTAAACCGTTGTTTGTTTTCAGCCGATGGGTCACCTTTTGCAATGTCAATTAACGAGGTAAAATAGTTATGGTATTGGGTCTGGCATGCACTGCTTGAAAGCTCTGATTTTGCATGAGCAAATGCGGCATCAACCCGTTTACCTGAAGGCATAGAACACATAGCAACAGGTTGTGCATATTGAACAACACTGGGCTCTTGCTTCTGTAAGGTGTTACAGCCAGTTAAGGTTAAACCAAGAACTGCTGTAGTCAGTATTTTTAAGGTTAAATTTTTCATCATTATCTCCTATTGTTCCCATTCACTAACAAAGGCGGTGCTGTCCGCAGGATCTTCTGCAGGGGCTTCGCCAACGTCACCGATAAACTCATCTTCACCAAAAATAATAGATTTAACGCCATTCACGGTATCAATCATTTGTGGTGTGATTCTGCCGACAGACAATACAACATTGTTACTAATTTTTGCCCGGGCAATTTCTTGGCGAGTTAAGGAGATAAACTCTAAAACTTCTGCTGAGTCGATATAAATTTCTGAAGCAACTTGCGCCAGTGAATCAGCTTGCGACCCACGGGAAACTAGCTGATGATACTTTTTAAACATGGCGCTCATTCGGCCAACTCGGCGTTTGCCAGAAAAAGATTTCAATTTTGGTGTGTTACTGGTTTTACCTGAAATCATTTTTTGCATGTCACGTGGTGTCATTTTGCGACCAATTTCATTGCGAATGCGTCCGCCAATACTGGTTTTCATGTTATTCACGATAGGTTGCATAACATCCAGCTCTGTTTCCATTTGGGTGAGCATTTCCATGTACTTCTCACCTAATTGACGCTGTATTTGTTCACAACCTGGGTCGCCAACAGATCCGTCACATTTGCTCTCTTTAAAAAGTTTGAACTGTTGGTCCATTTCACCAATCACAGAGGTTAAGCTATTCTCCATGGCTTTTGCTGATTGACTGGCCTGTTTAATATTCTCTATAGTGGTCTCAGGGAATAATTTAATGGTGGGTGAGTTGGCCGCTGTTGCTGAACTAAATATTCCGAAAAGCAATAAAATTGTGCAGCTTGATTGGGCGAGTGGTGCACCCCATTTTTTGATCTGGTTCTTCATTGTGTGTCCTCCAGAGGGTCTAAAAATATTGCTCTATAAGCAATTCAAAACATAATAATATAAGGTGTATTGCCTTACGTTATAGTTGTATGGTTTCATTATTGACGACATTGACTGAATGAAACCTGAACCGTAAAAACATTGTGAGAAATCAATTCATCGTCATTTTTAAGAGGATGAATTGAGTTTTAAAAGCGATAATTCTCAATACTTAAAATGCTGTAAAATAGGCTTAAATAGATGTATTTACCAAAAGTGCTACTCGGGTTATTACTTGGTTTTTGTCTGCAGGGTTGTAATTCTGACCAAGAAAATCAAGGGTTGGTTACCATAGGGATTAATCCATGGCCTGGATATGAGTTTTTATATTTAGCGGAACAAAAAGGGTTTTTTAAGCAGGTGGGAGCCAATATCAAACTGGTTCAGTTAGCGTCTTTAACCGATGCTCAAGAAACCTATATAGAAGGACATACTGATGGCATGACCTCAACCTTGACAGAAGTCGTTCAGGCACCTTTTCTTGGGGGCAAGCCGCTGAATGTGGTGTTGGTGACTGATTATTCTAATGGGGGTGATGTGATCATTGCCTCAAAAGACATCCCTGATTTAACCTCTTTAAAAGGAAAAACGGTTGGGTGTGAAGTATCTTCGCTCGGTATTTTTATATTGCAGCGCGCTTTAAAGACAGTTGGGCTTACATTAAGTGATGTTACTGTGGTTAATGTTGAGCAATTAGATGGTGTTGCTGCAATAACATCTCAGGCAGTTGATGCTTTAGTTGCGTACCCACCTGAGTCAGTTAAAGTGTTAAATCACCCGCAATTTCATACGGTGTTCACGAGTGCTGAAATTCCTCGAGAAATTGTTGATACACTCTCGATTTCTGAGGTCGTTTTGCAGCAGCAACCGGAGTTAGTTGCTAAAATTCATAAAGCATGGCAATTAGCATTAGATTTTAGCCTACAGTACCCTGAAGAAGCCAATACAATTATGGCATCGCGAGAAGGGATTAGTGTCGCTGAATTTGAACAAACTTTGCAGGGTGTTGCTATTCAAGATAGCTCAGCGCAACAGGTTTTCTTTTCTGACCCAAGCCAGCTACAACAAACAGCTACAGGGGTATGTGAAACGATGGTCTATGTAAACTCACTAGACATTGATTGTGCTCGGCTACCGAATTTAATATATCGAGGGAAAACTAGGTAGATGAATGTTTTTAAAGTTTAGAGGGAAAAATGCGTCACTGTCGACAAAGCTTAACAAGCCGTTAGTTTTAATTGGTCTGATCTTTATTTTTTTATTGTCTTCAGTTGTGTTGATTAGAGGTGAACAGCGGATTCATATGCTTGTTCATTCAAAATCTGAGAATATTACCCAGAACATCATGCTTGCGGTTAAAAACAACCCCTCTCAAGTCAATTTGTTACGTATCATCAGTGCGCTCGCTGTTAAAGATAATATTGTTCGATTAGGGCTAATTCATAAGCAGTCGCAATTATTAATTGCTGATAATGATCATGCTAAAATTCAAAAGCCCTTTATTGAGACAGTGTCTGCAGAAGAGGCCTTATTCCTAAACACGCTTTTGCTTCGTGATGATAAACATCAAGAATTTAAAATTAATCAATTTGCTTATCAAGTCAATGTTTTGCATTTAATTGATCCAGCGGTTAACCGCTTACGCCCTTATCTGATTTTTTTGAAATATGATACAACCGCTGATGTTGCATTGGTTCACAAAGAAATTGCCTATTTTATTGTGATTTCAGGCTTTGGCATACTGTTTATGTTATTTTCAGTGTATTTGATTTTACAGAAAATTCTGATTAAACCACTGGCGGTGATTTCACAAATTTTGACTGCCCAAAAAAACTCAACACAGCAGCTCGCACTACCAACAAATTTAAACGATGAATTAGGTTTATTGGCTCAGCAATATAATGAGCTTAATACTGAAAAAATGAATCAAGCCATTGAGTTGAAAAAAGCCAAAGAAGCGGCAGAGTGTGCTGCAGTGACAAAAACAGAATTCTTAGCCACGATGACTCATGAAATTCGTACACCCATGAATGGTGTACTAGGCATGTCTGAGCTCCTTTCAGCAACAACGTTAGATGTTAAGCAAAGAGACTATATGAATACGATTATAAGCTCTGGCCAGTTATTGCTAACAATCATTAATGATATTTTGGACTACTCAAAATTAGAAGCAGGTAAAGTAGAACTAGAAAGCGCTGCTTTTTCTATGCCAGCTTTAATTGAAGGCGTGTTGGTTGTTTTACGCACAACAATATTAAAAAATATTGAACTGAAGTTAGATTACCCTATCGACTGTCCTACCTATTTTATTGGTGATACGGCTAAAATTCGTCAAATAATGTTTCCTGAATTCGTATGATAAGTGCATGACCTCTGGTCGTAGCTAAATAAAAACACCTATAGAGTAAAGTAAGACTCAGGTGTAAAGTAATAAGCTACCAAACACATTACAGAGGCCAATATGACC